>Ga0209204_1000130_pt1:0-20000 | contig 85125 bp, 75 predicted proteins | sample AD_JPNMR2_MetaG_FD_184425 | JGI IMG/M metagenome (GOLD analysis project Ga0209204, IMG submission 184425) | Active sludge microbial communities of municipal wastewater-treating anaerobic digesters from Japan - AD_JPNMR2_MetaG (SPAdes) (version 2) | ecosystem: Engineered > Bioreactor >...
GGTCGTTTTTGAGGGAAATTTCGACCGAATTTGTTAGTATAATATGGGCGCTATATTAGAACAAAAACGGCCGACCGCGGGGGTATGTCGGCGCGCCGACGTAGGTAGACTACCTGTAATCATTGAGGAATCTGCGATCGACAAAAAATTTTCCCCCCCCGAATTTTTCTTCCCTCACCAAAAGCACCGCCGGGGAGAAGCCCCTAAAAGCCTAACACACCAGGGTGTCCCCCCATACCCGAGGGGGGTCCGGTCGTCCTCGGCCCCGGGGGGATGTCCCGCATAAAAAAAAGGACCGGCCGCGACCGGTCCCTTTGATCTCATTGGTAGCGGGGGGAGGATTTGAACCTCCGACCTTTGGGTTATGAGCCCAACGAGCTACCGGACTGCTCCACCCCGCGATCTTCCTTGACAAGAGAGGGTCTTTATAGAGAAAGGCCCGGGAAAAGTCAAGCCCTATTTGAGGCCCAAGACGCTGTAGACCTCCACCCGCTCGTTCAGGCCCTTGATGGGGGGCGTCTCTTCCCTTTTCGCCTCCACCCGCCCCTTCACCCTCTCGTAGGTCTCGGGGCAGATGAGGACCTGACCTCCCCCCGCCAGGTGTTCCAGGCGGGAGGCCAGGTTGACGGCGTGGCCGAAGGCCGTGTACTCCTTCTTCATGGGGGACCCGAAAACGCCCGCCATCACCTCCCCCGTGGCGATCCCGATCCCGATGCTGAGTTCCCTCTCCAGGCCCCCCCGGGCCTCGTTCCACCCCGTCATGGCCCCCCTCATCTCCAGGGCGCACCTGACGGCCCTCAGGGCGTCGTCCTCCCCCGAGACGGGCGCCCCGAAGATGCCCATGATGCCGTCGCCGATGTGTTTGTCGAGGGTCCCCTGGTGCTCGTAGATTATCCGGTCGAGGGGGGAGAAGTAAAAACGGTTCAGGAGCTCCGCCAGTTCCCCGGGGGCGACGGTGGACGCGAGGGCGGAAAAGTCCCTGATGTCGCAGAACAGAATGCTCGCCGTGAGGCGCCGGGGCATAAGGGCGGAGCGGTCCTTCTGGAGCTCCATCAGGACGGGTTCGGAGACGAACTGCTTGAGGCGCTTCTTGACGTTGTACTCCCTGACCTTGGCCCTCAGCTCCAGATTGTCGAAGGGTTTGGTGAGAAAACCGTCTATCCCGGCGTTGACGGCCTCGATGGCGCTCTCCATGGTGGCGTAACCCGTGAGCATGATCCTCGTGATCTCGGGGTTGATCCGGCCGATGGCGATCAAGGTCTCGAGACCGTCCATGCCGGGCATCTTGTAGTCCGAGATGACCGTCTCGATGTCGCCGCTCCGCTCCCGGACCACCCCCAGGGCCCGCTCGCCGTCCTCCACGGCGACGACGCCGTACCCGTCCCGCTCCAGGACCCTCTTGACGGACCTCCTGACCCCTTCCTCGTCATCGACGACGACTACGATCATATCCTCTCCCTCCTGCAGGGTATGGTAACGGTGATATCGGTCCCCCGGCCGGGCTCGCTCTCCACCTTCACCTCGCCCCCGTGGCGCCGGACGATCTCGTGGGAGATGTAGAGGCCCAGGCCCGTCCCCTGCCCCGTCGGCTTGGTCGTGAAAAAGGGCTTGAAGATGTCCTGGAGGCGGCCGGGGGGAATGCCGCAGCCCGTGTCCCGGCAGGAGACGACGACGGCGTCCTTTCTTTCGTCGTACTTCGTCGTCAGCTCGATGGTCCCCCCCTCGGGGGGCAGGGCCTGGAGGGCGTTCTTGACGACGTTGATGAAGACCTGGCCGAGATTGGCGAAATTGCCCTCCACGGGGGGCAGGGCGGGATCGTACCTCTTCACGATGGCCACGGGGGCGCGCTTGAACTGGTTGTAGAGGACCCTCAGGGCGTCGTCGAGGACGACGTTCATGTCCACGGCCTCCACGTAGGTCTGGGTCTGGCGGGAGAGATCCAGGAGGCTCCTGACGATCTCCGCCGCCCTCTTCAGCTCCTTGAGGGAGAAGCGCAGGTCGTCGAGGACCTCGTCCCTCTCCTCCCCCGCCGCCTCCCACCCGGCGATGGTCTCCAGGTTCGTCTGGATGAGGCTGGCGGCGCCGGCCAGGGGGTTGTTCAGTTCGTGGGCCGTCCCGGCCACGAGTTGCCCGATGGCCGCCAGGCTCTCCGACCGGATGAGCTGCTCCTGGGTCCGCTCCTTCTCCTCCAGGGCCCGGCGCAGGTCCGCCGTCCGTTCCTCCACCTTCCTCTCGAGCTCCCGGTTGAGCTCCTGGAGCTCGCCGTAGAGGCGGGCGTTCTGAAGGGCCGTGGCCCCCTGGTTGGCCACCGTCGCCAGGAGCTCCACGTCCTCGTCGACGAAGAGCTCCCCGGAAAGCTTCGGGCCCAGGACGACGAGGGCGATGACCCGCCCTTTCGTGACCATGGGGACCACCATCTCCGCCGCCGTCTCCCTGAAGAAACCCCGGACGGCCTCTTCGCCGCCGCCGGGGAGGCGGTCGAGGGCATGGACGCTGAGGGGCTGGGGGTTCTCCGAGAGGTAGAGGAAGAGGGGGTGGCGGGAAGAGACGTCGGGGGTTACCACCTCCGGCCCTCCCTCCGCGGTCCGTAGGTATAGCCGGGGGGAGGCGCCGTCCGGGCCGGGAACGGCGAGGAGGACGTGGGATACCTGGAGGGCGTCGCGGAGCCTCGTCACGATGAGATCCCCCAGGGCGTCGAGGTCGAGGATGGTGCTGAGGTCGGCGCTGGTGCTCCTCAGGAGCTTGCGGTAATCGTAACGGTCGCGGAAGAAGAGGCGGTTGATGAAGACCTGGACCCTTTCCCTGACGGGGTTGAAGAGGAAAACCATCAGGAGGGCCAGGAGGAAGGGGAGGAGGATCGTCCTCTCCCATCCCGTCTTCAGGGCGAGGAGATTGAGCGCCGAGATCAAGAGGAAATAAACCACCGTCAAGACGGCCGTGAGGGTGAAGTAGACGACGCCCCTCCTGATGACGGCCCCCATGTCCAAGAGGTCGTACTTGAGGACCCCGAAGGCGAGGACGACGGCGGGGATGAAGCTGAAATTGCCCAGGGGGTAGAAGGGGACGCCGCTGACGGGGAGGATGTTGAGACCGATGAGGAGGGAGCTGAGACCCAGGCCCCAGAAGATGTAACGGATGCGGTTCCTCCGGGCGTTGTCGCCCGCGCCCTCCATGGCCCGGTAGAGGGTGATGAGACAATAGGCCAGGGTCAGGGCCGCGGCGAGGGAAAAGACGTGGAAGGCCTTCCCCGCCCGGGCGATGTAACCGAAGGAAAACTCCGACAGGCCGCTGATGAAGAGATCCGTCGGCGTCAGGACGAGAAAGACGAGGCTCGCGCCGTAGGCCGCCGCCTCCAGCCACCGCCGCCGATGGAGGCCGAGGAAGGAATGGACGAACTGGATGTAGACGGGGAGGCTGAAGACGAAGACGACGTAGGTGAAACGGTCGATGCGGACGGCCAGGTCCTTGTCGGGGATGATGTTGATCAAGGCGACGTCGGCGTTGATGAGGGCGCCCATGAAACAGATGGCGGCCAGCAGGACGTTCGTCGCCCTGCCGCCGCCCCGGACGAGGGAAAGGACGGAGATCCCCGTCAGGACGAAGAAACCCAAAACGGGCGGAACGATAAAGGCGTAGGAATCCTTCAGGTAGAAAGACAGCATGGACGGCCCCTCGCGGGGTCCTTCCCGCCTCCGGGTGTCCCCCCGAAGGGGAAGCCGGGGACGGTCAGAAAACGAACACCGCCGCGGCCAGGACGGTGGTGTAGCCGTTTTGCTTCACGATGCTCGACTGGGTGATGTTCCGGGTGCTGACGATCTTGCCGCTGATCTTGAAGATCTCCTTCTTCTCGTCCCAGCTCTCGTCGATGTTGAAATCGATGCCCAAGGTGGAGGCCAGCATGGCCGCCGCGAGGTCCTCGGCGTACTCCCCCGCCTGCTTTTCCGTCTGGCCGAAGGCGTGGTGTTCGCTGATGTAGCCGTAGGCCCTCTTGTCGGCGGGGATGGCGCAGCCGATGGAGGCGGCGAGCAACCGCCGCGGTTCGTTGCTGAAACAGCGGCTCATGACGCAGTAGGTGATGGCGCCGGGGCGGAGCTGGGCGAGGCCTTTGGCCCTCGATATGACCTTGCACCCCGGCGGCAGGATGCTCGAGACCTGAACGAGGTTGCACTTTTCGATACCGGCGTCCCGCAAGGCCAGCTCGAAGGAGTGGAGTTCCTCACGATGGTTCCCCACCCCCTTCGTGAAGAAAATCGCTTTGGGAACGAAGATGTTCATCGTCAACCTCCTTTCTTGGGGCGGAACTGGGAAATATAGCCCATGATCCGGTACACCAGGCGCGCCGCCAGGAAATCGGGGGCGACCATGCCCGGAAGGGGCGCCAGCTCGACGACATCGAAACCCCGGATCGCGCACCTCTCGGCCACGGCCCGGATCAAGGACGTGACCTGCCGCCACGTGAGCCCCCCCGGCTCCGGGGTCCCCGTGGAGGGCATGACGGCGGGATCGAGGCAGTCGAGATCGACGGTCACGTAGACATCACCCTCCAGACGGGAGGCGATGGTCTCCACCGCCCGGGGGTCGTCGTGGAGGAAATCGGCGCCGAATATCTCCACCTTCTCCCGCCGGGCGAAACGGGCCTCCTCGGCGCTCATGCTGCGGATGCCGACCTCCACCAGGGGGCAGACCTCCCGGACCCGCCGGGCGACGCAGGCGTGACTGAAGGGTGTGCCCTGGTAGGAGTCCCGCAGGTCCGCGTGGGCGTCCAGGTGGAGGACCCTGATGCCCGGGAAGGCTTCCCTCGCCGCCTGAACGGCCCCCAGGGTGACGCTGTGCTCACCCCCCAGCAGGACGGGGACCTTGCCGTCGGCCAGGTAGGAGGCCACGGCCCGGCGCACCGCGGCGATCATCCTGTCCGGTCCCCCCGCCTCGACCTCGAGGGCGGGGGCCGTGAAGATCCCCTCTTCGTATATCTCCCTCCCGAGCTGTTCGTCGTAGAGTTCCATGTTGGCCGAGGCGGTCAGGATGGCCGCCGGGCCGAGACGGGAACCGGAGCCGTAGGTTGAGGTGAGATCGTAAGGGACGGGCAGGACGACGAATCTCGCCTTCGAGTACCGGGTCCAACGCCCTTCGATGGCGCCGAAGTTCATCAACCACCCCCCCGAAAAGTTGACGATCCTTAACACAGGTCAAGGGGCCTGTAAAGGATTTTCATCCCCCCGTTTCCCTTTGAAAATCAAGGACAAAGCCCCTTTTCCCGTCGTAGGTGACGTATGAGAAATGCCTCACCCAGTCCCCCAGGGTCACGAAGTGACACACCCGGCCCCTCTCCTCCCAGACCCCCACGTGGGGGACGTGGCAGTGACCGAGGACGACGGCGTCGTAGCCCTCCCGGAACCTCTCCCGGGCGAAGGACTCCATCTTTTTGAACATGGCCAGGGACTTGCCGTCCTCGAGATCGCGGCTGAGGGCTGAGAAGGCCCGGGACGCCTCCCATAGGAACCGGCGGGGCAGGAGTCCCTGGAAGGCATAGAAGGCGCGGCTCCTCAGGATCCTCCGCAGGAGGAGGTAGCGCCTGTTTTCCCCGTCCACCAGGTCCCCGTGGCCGAAGAGGATCCGAATTCCCTCGGCCTCCATCTCCCCCCAGCCCTCGTAGACGGAGAAGCCCCCCAGGCGGGAAAAATAGTCCCCCAGGGAGAAGTCGTGATTCCCCTCGCAGAGGTGGATCCGGACGCCTGCCGCGGCGAGGGCCCCGAGGCGTGCGATTATTTCCTCGAAGGGCGGGTAGACGGAGGTCCCCCGGGCGAACCAGAAATCGAAGACGTCGCCGACAAAGAAGAGGTCCGTCAGCTCCCCGGGGGCGAAGATCCTCCCGCCCTCCCGGAGGGAGTCCAGAAAGGAGACGAACCTTCGGAAATTCGGATCCTGGCGCCCGATGAGGTGGGCGTCGCCGAGGAAGACGGCCTTCATGGGGAAATCCCATATCAGAAAAGGAGGGGTTTCACCACCGTCGCGGGGCGCGAAAGGGAGCGGTTGTTTTTCTTCGAGAAAAATTCTAAGATGACGGCCCGATGTCGAGGGTGAAAAGAAGGACGATGAACAGACCGTGATGGAGACGGCCCCCCACTTCGCCAAGACCCCCCGCGTCCTATGCGTGGACGACGAAGAGTCGGCCCACACGTATCTCGAGGCCGTCATGGCCGCCCAGGGCTATGAGGTCGTCAAGGCCTACAACGGCCGCGAGGCCCTGAAGATCCTCGCTACCGAGAGGATCGACCTGGTCCTTTTGGACATCATGATGCCCGACATGGACGGCTACGAGGTCTGCCGGAGGATCAAGGCAGACCGGGCCCTCTCCCACATCCCCGTGGTCATGCTCACCGGCGTCATGTCCAAGGACGCCCGGATCAAGAGCATCGAGGCCGGGGCGGAGGATTTCCTCCAGAAGATGCAGAACCACGAAGAGGTCGCCGCCCGGGTGCGGATGCTCCTGCGCGTGAAGGACCTCAACGACCGCCTCGCCCAGTCCCTCGAGAACATCAAGGACCTGACCTCCTACGGGGAGCGGGTCATAAGGGGTTTCGACCCCCTGCGTTTCGATTTCCTCGAGAACGTCGACGGGACGGTGAGACGCCTCATCCGCAAGACCGCCGACGCCCTGGACAAGCCCCTCATCATCATCGTCGGCGTCACCGAGGGCCCCCGCAGGAGATGGTTCCAGTACGAATTCGTCTTCGGCGAACTGGTCAGGATGGACATACCCCTGGAAAGGGACGTTGATCTCGCCGCCCTCCTCGGCCGCGACGACTCCCGGACGGTCTTTTTCAACGGCGGCGGGTCGAGGGACGAGTGGCCGCGGCAGCTGAAGAGGATCGAGACGATCAACATCGACATCGTCAACGCCGTGGCCTACCTCAGCGAAGACCTCTGCCTCCTGGCCGTCAACTACGGCCGGGAGGTCACGCCCTACGACGCCCTCGTCGTGGAGAACCTGGCGGTGCAGAGCCGTTTTCTCCGTTCCTTGGCAAGTCAGGTCAAGGAGGTCGACGAGGTCTTCGTCTACACCGTCCACGCCCTGGCCCGGGCGGCCGAGGCCAACGACGAGGACACGGGGAGGCACATCATCAGGGTGGGTGAATACAGCGCCGTCCTGGCGGAGAGGATGGGCCTCGACGGGGCCTTCGTCTCCGCCATCCGCCTCCAGGCCACCCTCCACGACGTGGGCAAGATCTACATCTCCCCGGAGATCCTCAGGAAGAAGGGGAAGCTGACCCCAGACGAGTGGATCGAGATCAAGAAACACCCCCTTTTCGGGGCGAAGATCATCGGCCCCCACCCCCGCTTCCGCATGGCCCACGTCATCGCCCTCAACCACCACGAACGGTGGGACGGCACGGGCTACCCCCGCGGCCTCATGGGGGAGGCGATCCCGATCGAGGCGCGGATCGTCAACCTCGCCGATCAGTACGACACCCTGCGCATCCCCCGCTGGCACAAACCGGCCCTCGACCACGTCACGGCCAGCCGCATCCTGAACAAGGGCGACGACCGGACCTCACCCTCCCACTTCGACCCCAAGGTCCTGAGGGCCTTTCGGGAAACGGCCTTCCTCTTCGAGGAGATCTACGAACGCCTCAAGGACCCGGCAAGGGCGCGGGGAACCGGTTGACAGCCGCGACTTCGTCATTATCATTGTCTCGACTCCCCCGCCGGTCCGCCGTCGGGGCGTAACGACACAAAGAGGTAAGAGTTATGGAAAACACGTCGTCCTTGGGAAAGAAGAACTTCCTTTTGGCCATTGTTGCTTTCACTTTGGTCATCGCCTTCCTCGCCGCCGCAGGGCCTACGGAGGGGAAGGAAAAGGGCATCTCCCGGGAATCCCTCGACCTCCTGGACCGGATCAACAAGGCCACCGCCGAGGTCGCCGAGGCGATCAAGCCCTCCGTCGTCCACATCTCCTCCACCCGTATCGTCCAGGGCCGGCGCTTCCCTTCGCCCTTCTTCAACGACCCCTTCTTCCGGGAGTTCTTCGGCACCCCCTTCGGGCCCTTCGAGGAGCCGAGGAACTACAAGCAGTCGGGCACGGGTTCGGGGGTCATCGTCTCCCGGGACGGTCACATCGTCACGAACAACCACGTCGTCAAGGACACGGACGAGATCAAGGTGACCCTCGCGGACCGGCGGGTCTTCAAGGGCAAGGTCCTGGGGAGCGACCCGAAGACGGACCTGGCGGTGATCAAGATCGAGGCCTCGGACCTGCCCGCCGCCGTCTTCGGCGACTCCGACCGCCTCCGGGTCGGCGAGAGGGTCATCGCCGTCGGTAATCCCTTCGGCCTCGATCAGACGGTGACCTCGGGGATCATCAGTTTCAAGGGGAGGGCCGACGTGGGCATCGCCGACTACGAGGATTTCATCCAGACCGACGCCCCCATCAACCCCGGGAACTCCGGCGGCGCCCTCGTGAACATGAGAGGTGAGCTCATCGGCATCAACACGGCCATCGTCACCTCCTCGGGAGGGCACCAGGGGATCGGTTTCGCCATCCCGAGCAACATGGTCAAGATCGTGATGGAACAGTTGATCCAGCGGGGGAAGGTCGTCCGCGGCTGGCTCGGCGTGACCGTCCAGGCCGTGACGCCGGAGCTGGCGAAACAGCTCGGGGTGGAGGCGGACCGGGGCGCCCTCGTGGGGGACGTAAACGAGGGGAGCCCGGCGGACAAGGCGGGCATCCAGCGGGGCGACGTCATCGTCCGCTACGACGGGAAGGAGGTGCGGGACGTCACGGCCCTGAAGAACATGGTGGCCGCCACGAAACCGGGCCAGGAGGTGGAGATCGAATACCGCCGCAACGGCAAGACGGGCACCGTCAGGGCCGTCATCGAGGAACAGAAGGAGACGGCGGGCGTCACGGCCCGTCACGAGAATCGCCTGAAGGGGTTGACCGTCCAGGACCTCACGGCGGAGATCAGGAGGGAACTGGACATCCCCGCCCGGATCCAGGGGGTCGTCGTCGTGTCCGTGGCCGAGGACAGCGCCGCCTACGGGGTCCTCAGGAAGGGGGACGTCATCATGGAGATCAACAGGAAGAAGATCAAGGGGGTGGAAGAATACGAGGCCGTCGTCTCCCGCCTGAAGGGGGACGACCGGGTCCTGCTCCTCGTCTACCGCAAGGGCGGGACCTTCTACGTCAGCCTGTAGGCGAACCCTCAGGCCGCCGGCCCGGGCCCGGGGAGGACGTTGACGGCGGCCCGGCCCTCGACGGGGCACTTGGCCTCGCAGATGCCGCACCCGACGCAGCGGGAACTCTCCACCCGGGGCCGGGGGGGCCGCCTTCCGCCGGTTTCCCTCACGAGGGTCACGGCCTTGGGGGAGGTGGGGCAGACCTCCTCGCAGACGAGACAGGGGAGGTCATGGGCGTAAGGCAGGCAGCGGTTCGTGTCGATCACGGCCAGGCCGATGGTGAAGGAGGCCTTCTCCCCCCTGCTTAGCCTGCGGATGGCCCCCGTGGAGCAGACCTGGCCGCAGAGGGTGCAGTGGTACTCGCAATGACCGACCCTCGGCACGAGGATCGGCGTCCAGAGACCCTCCACCCCCTTCTCGAGAAAGGCGGGCTGGAGTCCCCCCGTCGGGCAGACCTTCATGCAGGCGCCGCAGCGGAGGCAGGTCTTCAGAAAGGCCCCTTCGGGGAGGGACCCGGGGGGTCTCAGGGCCCCGCCGCCGACGGAGGCGGCGGGCGTCTCCACCCTGACGAGGGCCGCGGCGGCGGCCCCGGCGAGGGCGGAGGTCAGGACCCGCCTTCTGCCCAGGTCCAGGGCCGGGGACCGCGGACGGGAAAACCCGAAGGACACGGCATTCTTCGGGCACAGATCGTCACATCCCAGGCAGAGGACGCACTCTTCACCCTTCCAGGCCCCTTCCCTCCCGACGGCCGCGCCGCCGGGGCACCCCCTTTCACACCGGCGGCACTCGTCACACCCCTTTGCCACGTCGCGACGGGCGACGGACCACCGCCCCAACAGGCCCAACAGGGCCCCCAGGGGGCAGAGGTACCGGCACCAGAAACGCCTTTCCAAAACGACGTTCAGGGCCAGGAGGAGAAACAAGAGAAGGCCCACGGCGAGGGCCTGGGAAAAGAGGGGCTGCCTGAGGGGCAGGATCGAGCCCCTGAGGGCCCGGCCCACGAGGTCCGCCGTCCCCTCCAGGGAGGCGGCGTGGATCAGGTCCAGGGACCTCTCGGCCCCGAAGACGAAGGCGGGCCAGACGGCCAGGGTCAGGGAGCGGGTCAGGAGGCTCAAGGGGTCGAGGAACGACGCGGTCTGGAGGCCGAAGAGGGCGGCGAAGACGAAGAAGACGAGGATGAGATACTTGACGCGGAAGAGGGAGGGGCGTCCTCTCCCCCCTCCCCCCTTTCTCAGGGAACCGACGGCGTCGTGGAGGGTCCCGAAGGGACAGACCCACCCGCAGAAGACCCGCCCGAGGAGGACCGTGACGGCCACGACCACCCCCAACGCCGCCAGTACGGAAGGGTCGGAGGGGAGCGAACGGGCGGCCAGGGCGGCCGTCCCCTGGAGGAGGGGATCCAGGTCGAGAAAGACCTTCACGGAGCGGGCCGTCTCGTCGGCGCCGCCGCCCGCGGTGCCGAGGAAGAGGTAGAGGAAGAGAAGGAGGAAAAAGAGCTGGCAGTAGGGGCGGAACCTACTTAGGGACGATCCCTTCGCCCCCCCTGAAGCGCGGGTTCCCGTTCTCTCCTCCCTCACGCCCTTCCCCCTCTCCCTACAGGGACAGGTGACGCACCCGGCCCTTGAGTTCCATCCTCCCCAGGCCCGCCTGTTGGGCCAGGGCGATGTAGGGGACGTCCTGGGGACGCAGGCCGAAGAGAGCGGCGGCGAAGGCGTCCACGGCGACCTGGTCCGTCCCCGCCACGACCGTGTCCAGGCGCCGGACATCCCCCAAGGCGCCCCCCTGGGGACCGTTGGCGACCATGATCCTCGTGGCGTCCAGGACGACGAGGGCCGGCCTGATCAGGAGGGCGAGATCGACGATGGACTCGTGAAGGCGCAGGTGCATCCGCCCCCGCCATCCCCCCGCGGCCCCCATCCAGTTCTTCATCCCCAGGGTCAAGACGGAGGACCCGTGGGTCTTGGCGACGGGCAGGTTGATCACCTTGTCGGCCTCGAGGACGTCCCGGTAAACGGGCCAGGACCGGAGACCGAGGCCGGAGAGACGCACCTCCCTGAATCTCCTCTCCTCCATGAAGACGACCTCGCCCCCCGCCCGCGCCGCCGCCTCGGCGATGCCGCTGTGGCGGTAACACCGCTGGGGATCGGCCACGGGGTTGTCCATGACCCGCACCCGCTTCGCCCCCGCCTCCCGGCAGAGACGCACCACCTCCGCCACCACCCGGGGATGGGTATTGGCCCCGAACTCCGGCGCCCGGTCCCAGCCGATGTTGGGTTTGACCACCACGACGTCGCCGGGTCCGACGAAGCGCCTCATACCCCCCAGGGCCTCCACGGCCGCCCGGGTGGCCTTCTCCGGCGGCGCGCCGCGGCAGACGGCCAAGTCGGCCGCCGCGGCGCCCTCCGCCGCTCCGATCAACCCGTTCCACGGCAAGAAGGCCGCGGCGGACAACATCAAGAGGGTCCTGATGAATTCCCTTCTTTCCATCTCCCTCCCCCCGGCGGCGGGGACGGTGAAAAGATTTTTTTCAGCCTCTCCCCGCCGTTGAAAGAAACGTTCAATCTCCCTTCCCCAAAGGGGGCCCTCGATCTTTTTGGTAAATATTTTTTCTTTCATTATCAATCAGTTACAAAGTCACGGGAGCGGGCTGCCTGGCATGGTTCTTTCATATACATAGGGCGAAAGGAATAAAACAGGAAAGGAGGCGACAGACCATGAAAAAGACCCTCTCCACCATCATCGTCGCAGGGGCCATCGTCCTGCTGACGGCCACCTTCGGTTTCGCCGAACTGGCCGCCACGGGGGCGGAAGAGTTCCCGTACTTCCAACTGGGTCTCCTCATCGTGGGCGGCCTCATCATCCTGTCCATGAAACACCGCTTCCACCGCATGTACACCTCCGAGGCCGTCGGCGCCTTCGCCCTCTACACGCTCTACGTCAGCCTCTTCACGAACCCCGTCATGGACATGGTGAGGCATCTCGTGGGCTGAGGCAGATCCGCTCCCTCCACCCCTCCGCGGGCCCCCGGGGTCCGGGAGGGGTTTTTTATTTGCGGGAAATGTGTTATGCCGCCCGACCATGAAAAGGTGGGGGATCGGCATCGCCTTGAGCGTCATCCTCGTCTACCTCTCCCTCCGGGGCGTGGACATGGAGACGGTCGTCTCGGGGCTGAGGGAGGTGGAGGTCGGCTACGTCATCGGGGCCGTCCTCATCATGATCATCATGCAGGTGGTCCGGGCCCTGCGGTGGGGCGCCCTCCTGCGCCCCTTGGCGGTGGTGGGTTTCCCGGCCCTCTTTTCCGTCACCAGCGTCGGCTTTCTCGCCATCGTGGCCCTGCCCGCCCGCCTGGGGGAACTGGCCCGGCCCTATCTCATCACGAAGAAGAGCCCCGTCCCCATGAGCGCCGCCCTCGGCACGATCGTGATGGAGCGCCTGCTGGACAGCCTCACGGTCTTTTCGATCTTCCTGTGCGTCTTCGCCCTCACGCCCCTGCCCCCCTGGCTCGTCCGGGCGAGTGTCTTCTTCATCCTCCTGACGGCGGGCGTCCTGGCCGTCGTCCTCTTCGCCCTCCGCCGCCGGGGGGCCGGCCCCGGGTCCCTCTCCCGCCTCACGGACCTCCTGCCCCGCCCCTTCTACGAAAGGTTCAGGGGGATCATCGGCGGTTTCCTCGACGGCTTCCGGGTCATGAGGAACCGCCGGCCCCTCGTCGAGGCGGGCCTACTATCCGTCGTCTTCTGGCTCATCGACGCCCTGGCCATCTATCTCATGCTCAGGGCCTTCGGCCTCGCTCTGCCCCCCGTGGCGCCCTTCGTCATCCTCATCATCCTCATCATCGGGATCGCCATCCCCGCCGGACCGGGCTTCGTGGGAAACTGGCACTTCTTCTGCATCCTCGCCCTCTCCCTCTACGACGTCCCCAAGGCCCAGGCCCTGTCCTTCGCCGTCCTCTACCACTTCCTGTCCATCGCCACGGTGGTCGTCCTGGGCCTGATCTATCTCCCCTTCAACCCCTTCTCCTGGGGGGACCTGAAAAGGGCCGCCGACCCCGGAGCCGGGGAAAACCGACCCTGACAAACCGGGTACTTTTCCCTATTCCCCCTTGACGTCGAGGCCGAAGCTCCTGATCTTGCGGTGGAGGTTGCTCCTCTCCAGACCGATGGCCTCGGCGGTCCGGCTGATGTTGCCGTCGAATTCCCTGAGTTTTTTCATGATGTACCGTTTCTCGAACTCCAGCTTCGCCTCCCGGTAGGTGTCCGGTTCGGCCTGGGCGAAGATCTCGAGGCGGTGGCCGTCGGTGGAAAAGACGGGGATGTCCCGGGCGGTGATCACCTCCGCCGGGACCATGATGACGAGTCTCTCGATGACGTTCTTCAGCTCCCGGACGTTGCCCGGCCAGGAGTGCTCCATCAGGAGGGCCAGGGCCTCGTCGGTGATCCGTTTCAGGGGCACCCCCTCCTTGCGGCAGAACTCCGTCAAGAAGCGCTCGACGAGGGGGGGGATGTCCTCCTTCCTCTCCCGCAGGGGGGCGATCCGGAGGGGAATGACGTTGAGACGGTAGTAGAGGTCCGGGCGGAACCTCCCCTCTTCCATCTCCTTCTCCAGGTCCTTGTTGGTGGCGGCAATGACGCGGACATCGACGTGGATCGTCCTCGTCCCGCCGACCCGTTCGAATCTCTTCTCCTGGAGGATCCTCAGGATCTTCGCCTGGGCCTTGAGGGACATATCGGCCACCTCGTCGAGGAAGATGGTCCCCTCGTGGGCCAGGTCGAACTTGCCCCGCTTCTTCTGGGTCGCCCCCGTGAAGGCGCCCTTCTCGTGGCCGAAGAGCTCGCTCTCGATGAGGTCCTCGGGGATGGCCGCGCAGTTGACCTCGACGAAGGGCTTCGAGGCCCGGCGGCTCAGGTGGTGGAGGGAACGGGCCACGAGCTCCTTCCCCGTCCCGTTCTCGCCCATGATGAGGACCCAGGCGTTGGTCGGGGCGATGATGCCGATGGCCTCCTTGAGCTCCAGGGTGGACTGGCTGGTGCCCGTCAGCTCGTACTCCTGACTGATCTTCGCCTTGAGGAGGACGTTTTCCTCCTCCAGGGAGGCCATGTCCAGGGCGTGGTTGACGAGGAGGATGACCTTCTCCAGGGACAGGGGCTTCTCTATGAAATCGAAGGCCCCCAGCTTGGTGGCCTTCACGGCCGTTTCGATGGTCCCGTGGCCCGACATCATGATGACCCGCACGGAGGGGTGCTCCTCCCTGATGACCTTCAGGACCTCGATACCGTCCATGCCGGGCAGCCAGATGTCGAGGAGGACCAGGGCGGGGGGATCCTCGTCGATGACCTTCAGGGCCTCCTCACCGCTGGCGGCCGCCAGGACGTCGTATCCCTCGTCTTTCAGAACGCCCCCCAGGGACTGGCGGATCGCCTCTTCGTCATCGACGATCAGGATGGTTTTACGCATAGCTTCCCTTCTTTACCTCCCCTTCGGGAACGGGCAGTTCGAACCGGACCACCGTCCCCTGGGGGACGTTGTCGCGCAGGCTCACCTGACCGTGGTGATCCCCGATGATGGAGGTCACGATGGCCAGGCCGAGACCGGAACCCGATCCCTTCGTGGAGAAATAAGGTTCGAATATCTTGACCTTGTAACTCGGGGGGACGCCGCAGCCGTTGTCCGCCACCTCCACCGCGGCCCGGCCGGAGACGGGATCGTAAGACGTCCTGACCTCGATCCTGCCTTCCTGCGTCGTCAGGGCCGCCACGGCGTTGTCCAGGAGGTTGACCATGACCCTCTTGATCTGTTCGGCGTCGATGTTCAAGAGGGGGATATCTTCACCCCGCTGGAAATCGAAGACGATCTCCCGGTGGGCGTCCTGGAAGAGGGTGACGGCGTCGGCGACGACGCTGTTGAGATCGTTGAGGGACGGGGAGGTGACGGGCATGCGGGCGTAACGGGAGAAGGCGTTGACGAGGTTCTTCAGCACCTCCACCTGATCGATGATGGTCCGGGTGCATTCCTGGAAGACCTCCCCCCCCTCTCCCAGGGAGTCACCGTAACGCCTCTGGAGGCGCTGGGCCGAGAGTTGGATGGGGGTCAGGGGGTTCTTGATCTCGTGGGCCATCCTCCGGGCGACCTCACGCCAGGCCGCGGCCCGCTCCGCCTTCTGGAGCTGGGTGAGATCCTCGAAGACGAGGACTATCCCCATGTAGTCCCCCTCTTCGTCCCTGATCTCCGTGGCCGTCATGAGGACCGTCAGGGAACGCCCCTTGAGATGGATGTCTATCTGTTTCTCGATGAAACCGTCCTGGCTCTCCCGCAGCTCCCGGAGGAGCTCGGCGACGACGGCCATCTGCTCCGGCGCCAGGACCTCCCGATAGGGACGGCGGATGACCTTCTCCACCTTGATCTCCAGCATCCTCTCCGCGGCCCGGTTGATGGTGGTGATCACGTCCTGGCGGTCCACGGCGATGATGCCCGCCGAGACGTTCCTCAAGACCGTCTCCAGGTAGGCCCGACGCCTCTCCGATTCCTCGTTGGCCCGCTCGAGGCTGTCCTTGCTCTTCCTGAGCTCCCTCGTCATGGCGTTGAAGGAATCGACGAGGACCCCGATCTCGTCGTCGGCCTTGATGTCGATCTGGTGGTCCAAGTCACCCTGGGCGATCCGCTTCGTGGCCTCCGCCAGGTCCTGGATGGGGATCGTGATCCCCTTGGCGAGGAAGAGACCGAACCAGGTGGCGGCGAAGATGATCAGGAGGGTGATGATGGCGAGGGTCACCATGTAGCTGAATTTTATGGGATTTCTTAAGAGGGCGAGCTGACTGTAGTCGTCGGATGTCTTGGAGATGACCCCCATCTTGTCCACGAGGGTCCCCGGGAGACGGTAGCTGACGGCGACGACGCCGATCACCTCGGGGTGGGTCACGGCGGAATAAACGGGGGCGAGACCGGTGACGACGTCCCCCGTCGGCGTGCTCCGGATGGCCGACTGTTCCTTGCCCTGATAGACCTCCTCCAGGACGGCGGGCGGCAGGTCCGGGGGGACCCAACCGGCGCTGCCCGGGTCTCTCACGACGATCTTTTCTCCCTGGCCGTCGAAGGATATCTCCAAGGAACCGATCCCGTAGATCTTCTGGCGCCCCTCGGCGAGGGCCTGAAGGTAACGCCTCCTCTCCTTCTGGTAGAGGCGGCTGCGGGTGATGTCGGCGCTGATCTGACGGGCGTTGAACTTGGCGTACTCGGCCGTCTGGGTGTAGAGGGTCCGGGCCACCTCGAGGGTGTTGTTCAGGGCGTCGCCGATCCTCAGGTTGAACCAGTTGTCGATACTGAAGGAAAGGAAATTGACGGAGACCAGGAACAGGGCGAAGGTGGGTATCAGGGTCAGGCTGACGAAGGCGGCCACTAGCTTCGTCCTGATCTTCGAACCCAAAACGCCCCGCCGTCTCTCGAAGACCAGTTTCACCACGTTGCGGATGATGAGGAACATCAAGAGGAGGATCAGGATGATGTTGACGTTGATCAGGCCGAAGATGAGGGTGTTGGTGGAGAAGGGGAGGCTGACGTCCTTCCCCACGAGGTGGGTCTCCAGGTAGGTGACGAGGACGACCGCCGCGAAGATGACGACGATCAGGATCCGCTCCCGTTTCCTCCTCCGCCGTTCCTTCTCGTCGAGGTTCATCGACGTACCCCTCACAAGTCGACGGGATAACGGTACCAGACCGTCTCGAAATCCCACAGGGACGTGAAGAAGAAGAGATACTCCAGGTAGGCGGGAAGGCGGATCTTGTCGAGCTTCACCTTCATCATCAGGTAGTGGGCGGCCCCCCTGGCGATCCTATCCCGGGGCACCAAGATGCGGCCCGTGAACTCCGACATGGCCTCCTTGGCGGCCTGGAGGTCGAAGAACACGGCCCTTTCCCGCCAGGCCGGCGAAGAGACGTAGAAGAGCCGCTTCAGGCTGTCGTACTTGACGGTGTTGCTGATGGAGGCGGTGCTGATCTTTTCGTCGAACCAGAGACGGCGGGACTCATAGAGTTCCACCTGGAGGGTGAAGGTCGTGGGCACCCCCGCCAGGATCGCCGCCTCCATCTCCCGGGTGAAACAGTCCGTCACCCGGGCGTAGACGACAAGGGAGCCCGCCTGGGGGGTGACGAGGATATCCTTCATTTGGGCGGTCCGGGCCGCCGCCGGGACCGCCGCCAGGGCCGCCGCCGTCAGGGCGACGGCCAAAAGGGCGTAAAAAAACGTCTGCCGCCGCGCCGGCGGACACACACCGCCATCCATGGGCAGTTCCTTGGGATCAGACATAGGGTAGCTATGTAGGGGAGGAACGAGGAAAAATCAAGCCTGATGTGGAGATGGAAGGATCAGGAGCAGGCGGAGACCCGGGCGGCGACACCGGAGGGGGCGACGTAGGACCGGCTCGGACGCGCCTGGGGCAGGGAGACGATCCGCCAGGCGTCCCTGGCGGCCATCAACTCCTTCAGGAGGAGGTTGTTGAGGCGATGGCCGGACTTGTAGGCGACGAAGTGCCCCAGGATCGGCATCCCCAGGAGGGAGAGGTCGCCGATGGCGTCCAGGATCTTGTGCTTCACGAACTCGTCGGGAAAACGCAGGCCCTCCTTGTTGATGACCCCCTTTTCGTCCAGGACCACGGCGTTGCGGAGGGAACCTCCCAGGGCGAGGCCGACGGCCTGGAGGTATTCGACGTCCTTCAGGAAACCGAAGGTGCGGGCGGCGCAGATCTCCCTTTCATAGGATTCGTGGTTGAGGGAGAAGGAATAACTCTGCCGCCCGATGACGGGGTGAGGGAAATCAATGGTGTAGGTGATACGCCGCTCCGGCGCGGGGAGAAACATGGCGGAGCCGTTTTCGTCCTTCACGGAGACGCACGACTCGATGACGAGATAACGCCGCTGATGCCCCTGGATAACCGTCCCGTGCTCCTTCAACATGGTCACGAACGGCAGGGAGCTGCCGTCCATAATGGGGACCTCGAAGGAATCCAGCTCCACGACGGCGTTGTCGATCCCCAGACCGCTGAAGGCCGACATGAGGTGCTCCACCGTGGAGACGGTGGCGCCGTTGAGGCCGATGGTCGTCGCCAGGGTCGTGTCACAGACGTTGGCCACCTCGGCCTTGATCCGCGGCTGCCCGGGCAGGTCCTTGCGCACGAAGACGATCCCCTCACCGCCCTCGGCGGGCTTGATGGTCATCCCGACCTTGCGGCCCGTGTGGAGGCCTATATTGCGGCAGACTATCTCTTCTTTTACCGTCCGTTGAAATTCCATCTCTACCTGTGACGACGGAGTTGATGAAGGTCCCCTGTCGTTCTCCCATGAGGCGTAGCAATCCTCATGCCTGTATCGGAAGAAGGGCCGTTATTTCTAAGGTATCGTATTCCCTTGCTTCTTTTTCGATCTCGGGCCGTCCTTCGACCCCCCTGGGGACGGCGGGTGTTGCAAATCGGACACACTTTCCGGGGCGCCGACGGCGTCGGGAAAGAGCCTGTCCCTTTCGCTGTAGAGACAACCGCAGTAATTCTGTCGGTACATCCCCAGGCGGCGGGAGATCCTCACCCCTTCCTTCCACCCCGCCCGGAAGTCCCGATAGACGAAGGTGACCCCATGGTCCCGGGCCAGGTCCCCGCAGATCTGACGGATCAACTCGTGGCGCTGATAGGGGCTGTAGAGGAGGGTCGTGGTGAAATGGGTGTAACCGAGATCACGGGCCTTCTCCAGACTCCTCCTGATGCGCAGCTCGTAGCAGATCCCGCACCGCTCTTCTTCCCGACCCGTGACGGCCCGGAAATAAGTCTCCGGCCGGTCGTCGGCGACGGTGATCACCTTCAGACCCCGCACGTAGGCGTAGGCCAGGAGGGCGTCGAGGCGGCGGCGGTACTCGCTCCAGGGGTGGATGTTGGGGTTGAGAAACAGCCCCTCCACGTCGAAACCCTCCCCCCTGAGGACCTCCAAGGGATAGATGGTGCAGGGTCCGCAGCAGCAATGGAGGAGAAGTTTCTTTGAACGGCCGTTCATGACTCGCCCTGGAAGAGCCCCCCCTGGGGGACGCCCGCCCAGGGACGGCGTAAATGCTCGTAGGCCCGCCTGGTGGCGATCCTCCCCCGGGCGGTGCGCTGGAGGTATCCCTCCTGGATGAGGTAAGGTTCGTAGACATCCTCCAGGGTCGACTTTTCCTCGCCGATCACGGCGGAGAGGTTGTCGATACCCGCCGGCCCGCCGTTGAACTTCTCGATCAGGGTCAGGAGGATGGCCCGGTCCATGGCGTCGAGGCCCCCCTCGTCCACCTCGAAGAGGTCCAGGGCCTTGACGGCCGCCTCCCTGTCCACGACCCCCGCGCCCCGCACCTGGGCGAAATCCCGGACCCGGCGCAGCAGGCGGTTGGCGATGCGGGGCGTCCCCCGGGACCGCCGCGCCAGCTCCAGGGCCCCCTCCTCGTCGATGTCGATGGAAAGGATCCGGGCGGACCGCTTCAGGATAACCGAAAGCTCCGCCGGGGTGTAGAAATCGAGACGGAAGCTCATGCCGAAACGGTCCCGCAGGGGGGAGGTCAAGAGGCCGGCCCGCGTCGTGGCCCCGATGAGGGTGAAACGGGGGATCTCCAGTTTCATGGAACGGGCCGAGGGTCCCTGCCCGATCATGATGTCGATATGGTAATCCTCCATGGCGGGATAGAGGATCTCCTCCACCACGTGGGAGAGGCGATGGATCTCGTCGATGAAGAGGATGTCGTGCTCATGGAGGTTCGTCAAGATGGCCGCCAGGTCGCCGGGCCGCTCCACGACGGGCCCCGAGGTCACCTTGATGTCCACTCCC
>Ga0209204_1000130_pt1:27500-85125 | contig 85125 bp, 75 predicted proteins | sample AD_JPNMR2_MetaG_FD_184425 | JGI IMG/M metagenome (GOLD analysis project Ga0209204, IMG submission 184425) | Active sludge microbial communities of municipal wastewater-treating anaerobic digesters from Japan - AD_JPNMR2_MetaG (SPAdes) (version 2) | ecosystem: Engineered > Bioreactor...
CCCACAAATCTGCCATCCCACTATTTAGTTGCCAAAGAGCCGACTACGGAAGCGAGCTTTACCAAGTAGCTCAGGTTCTTCTTCGTGTCAAGAACTTTTTTTCCGATTGCCGAAAAGAAAATGTCCGCGACAGGAAGCTAACTTTTAACTCCCTCGGGGGAGGTTGTCAAGCTTTTTTTCTTCCTCTCCCCCCGCCGCAACGGGGGAGCCATCTAACCCTTTCGGAGGTCCCTGTCAAGGTTTTTTTTCGGCCGCCCCATCCCTAACGGACGAGGACCAGGTGATGTCTCTTCTTCCCCTTCCGCAGCCTGATCCGGCCGTCGGCGTCCGCATCCTCGATCCCCAGGCGCTCGTCGAAAGAGGTGATCTGGCGCCCGTTGGCGTAGGCGCCCCCCTGCTCGATGAGGCGCCGCGCCTCTCCCCGGGAGGAGCAGAGGCCCGCGCGGAAGAACAGTTCGTAGGCGGGGATCCCCTGCGTCATCTCATGGCGCGGGACCTCCAGGCAGGGCATGGACGAGAGGTCTTCCGCCTCCTCCAGGGAGCGGGGGATGGTGCTGGAGGGGAGGAGACCGGGCTCCACCATCCGCACGTTGAAGGCCCTCACGGCGGCGCGCCACGCCCCCAGGGCCGCCTCCTCGCCGTGGGTGATCCTCGTCGCCTCGTAGGCCAAAACGGTCTTGGCCATGTTGAGTTCCCGATCGGCAAGGCCCTTGACCTGTCTTATCTCCTCCACGGGCAGAAAGGTGAAGAGGAGGAGGAACCGCTCCACGTCCTCGTCCTCCGTGTTTACCCAATACTGGTAGTAGTCGTACGGCGACGTCAGGGCGGCGTCGAGCCATACGGTGCCCTTCTCCGTCTTGCCCATCTTGTGGCCCGCCGAGGTGGTGATGAGGGGGAAGGTGACGCTGTAGGCGTCTTTACCCTCCAGGCGGCGGATGAGATCGCTGCCGGCGAGCATGTTGCCCCACTGGTCGTTGCCCCCCATCTGCATGACACAGTCGTAGTGGCGGAAGAGGTAGAGAAAGTCATAGGCCTGGAGGAGCATATAGTTGAATTCTATGAAGTTCAGCCCCTTCTCGAGGCGCATCCGGTAGCTCTCCGCCGCCAGCATCTTGTTGACGCTGAAGTGGCGGCCGATATCCCTCAAGAACTCGATGTAGTTGAGCTTCGTGAGCCAATCGGCGTTGTTGAGCATCAGGGCCCCGTCCGGCCCGAAATCGAGATAGCGGGAGAGCTGGATCTGGAGACACCGGGCGTTGTGATCGATCTGCTCTCGCGTCATGATCTGGCGCATCTCGGTCTTCCCGCTGGGATCGCCGATGAGGCCCGTCCCGCCGCCGATGAGGGCGATGGGGCGGTGGCCGTGGCGCTGCATGTGACACAGGGCCATGATGGGCACGAGGGATCCTATGTGGAGGCTCGCCGCCGTGGGGTCGAAACCGATATAACAGGTGATCTTCCTCGACCCCAGGAGGTGTCTGACCTCGGCCTCCTCCGTCACCTGCTGGAGGAAGCCCCTCTCTTCCAAGACATCGAAAACGTTCATCGGCACCTCGCAAACACCGAAGGTTCTTCTCCTAAAGTCCCAGGCTGACGCGCCTGATGGACAGGGCGCGGCCGCTCTTCGCGTCGGCCTCGATGACGACACCCTGAAGGCGGACATCCCCCTTGGCGACCTCGAACTTGTTGGGGATATGGGTGAGAAACCTCTCCAAGATGATCTCCTTGCGCGTCCCGATGACGGAATCGAAGGGGCCCGTCATCCCCGAGTCGGTGATGTAGGCCGTCCCCTGAGGCAGGACCCTCTCGTCCGCCGTCTGGACGTGGGTGTGGGTCCCGATGACGGCCGTCACGCGCCCGTCGAGATACCACCCCATGGCCATCTTCTCCGAGGTGGTCTCGGCGTGGAGATCCACGACGACCAGGGGCGTCCGGCCGCCGATCCTGCTCAGCTCCCGTTCCACCGTCCGGAAGGGGCAATCCGTCTGGGGCATGAAAACCCGCCCCATGACGTTGACGACGGCCACACGCGCCCCCCCGGGGGCGGGCATGATCACCGTCCCCCTCCCCGGCACCCCGTCGGGGTAGTTGGCGGGGCGGAGGAGGGACTCGTAGTCGCCTATGAAATCAAGGGTCTCCTTCTTGTCCCAGACATGGTTGCCCGTGGTGAGGACATGGACACCGTAGCCGAAGAGGTCCTCCACGATCTCCCGGGTGATTCCGAAGCCCCCGGCGGCGTTCTCGGCGTTGGCGATGACGAGGTCAACGGCCTCCCGGGCCGTCAATTCCGGCAGGAGCTCCCTCACGGCCCGGCGCCCCGGCTTGCCCACGATGTCGCCCAAAAACAGGATCTTCATCGGCGCGGGCCTAACGGGCGTAATCGGAGACCCTCGTCTCCCGAATGACGGTCACCTTGATCTGCCCCGGGTAGGTCATGTCGCTCTCGATCTTCTTCACGATATCCCGGCAGAGCATGACGGCGTCGTTGTCGGAGATCTTCTCGTTCTCGACGAGGATGCGGATCTCCCGTCCCGCCTGGATGGCGTAACACTTGTCGACGCCGCTGAAGGAATTGGCGATACTCTCCAACTCCTCGAGACGTTTGACGTAGCTCTCGAGCATCTCCCTTCGGGCCCCGGGGCGGGCCGCCGACAGGGTGTCCGCCGCCTGAACCAGGACGCCGAGGATCGTGTTCGTCCTCCCGTCGTCGTGGTGGGTGGCGATGGCCTGGACGATCCGGGGTGACTCGCCGAAACGGCGGGCGTATTCCGCCCCGATGGCCGCGTGGGTCCCTTCCACCTCGTGATCCACCGCCTTGCCGATATCGTGGAGGAGACCGGCCCTTTTCGCCTCCTTGACGTTCATGTTGAGCTCCGCCGCCATCATGCCCGTGAGGTGGGCCACCTCGATGGAGTGCTGGAGGACGTTCTGGGAAAAGCTCTTGCGGAACTTAAGGCTCCCCAACAGATACAGGAGCTCGGGGTGGATATCATGGACGCCCACGTCGAAGCTCGTCCTTTCCCCCGTCTCCCTGATGATGGCGTCTACCTCCGTCCGGACCTTCTTGACGATCTCCTCGATACGGCCGGGGTGGATGCGCCCGTCGGAGATGAGCCTCTCGAGGGAGATCCGTGCCACCTCCCTCCTGACGGGGTCGAAGCTCGAAAGGACGACCGCCTCGGGCGTGTCGTCCACGATGAGATCGATACCCGTGGCGGCCTCGATGGCCCGGATGTTGCGGCCTTCCCGACCGATGATCCGCCCCTTCATCTCCTCGTTGGGGAGATTGACGACGGACACCGTGTTCTCCGCCACGTAGTCCCCGGCGTACCTTTGAATGGCATAGGCGATGATCTCCCGGGCCTTCTTGTCCGCCGTCCTCTTCGCCTCGTCCTCTATCTTCCTGATCGTCGTCGCCGCCTCGACGCGGGCCTCCGCCTCCAGAGAAGCGATGAGCATACCCTTGGCCTCCTCGGCCGTCATCCCCGCCAGTTGCTCCAATTTCTCGTGCTGTTCCTTGATGACGCGGTCCAGGACCTCTTGCCTCTCCTGGAGGGACTGCTCCCGGGCGGCCAGGGCCCTTTCCCTGCCCTCGAGGGCCGCCTCCTTCTGGGAGAGGGCGTCCAGCCTCTTCTCGAGGACCTCCTCCTTACCCCGGAGACGCCTGTCCAGGGCGTCGAGTTCCTGTTTCCTCTCCCTGGTGTCCCGCTCGAATTCCGTCTTGACCTTGAGGAGATTCTCCTTGGCCTGGAGGAGAGACTCCTTCTTGATGTTCTCCGCCTCCTTCTTGGCCTCCTCGACGATGCGCTGGGCGAGGGTCTCCGTCGTCGCCTGCCTCTTCCTCTCCAGGGACCGGTGGATGAGGAAACCGGCACCCACCCCGCACAGGACGGACAATATGATCGTTCCTATCAACACCGTTGTCGTCAATTCCTGTCACCTCCTTATATATCAAAACACCACGGCTGCGCCCTCGGACGATGCCGTCGGGTGGTGGGACCTGCCGGGGTTGTGAGGGGGTGTGAGGATGTCAGGGGGACGAAAGAACCCCCGCGAATGCCGTGTCAACCTCTTTTGTGAACCTGCCAGGAAAGTGGGCGCCTTTGCATCCGCTCCTTAGGACTCCTCTACCTCCCGTTCTCACCCGGTTCGGGCAGACATGCCCGGGGCGAACCGAAGAAAGGCCCCCGAAGAGGTACTGTTGGCTCAAAAAGATTCCCGGCTAAGCACGCGCATCGCAGGGGAAGTCGTAGTCTCGTCGATAAGGTTTATCAATCGCTCCGCGCGGCGCTCCAGGTCCTCGAAGGTCTCCTCGTGACTGGTCCTGCTCCGGAGGTACTCGTCGGCGATGTTGAGGGCCGTCAGGATCGCGATGGTCAAGGTGTTGAAGGTATTGGTGTTCTTTTTGACCTCCTCCACCTTTCCCTCGACGAAATCCACGACCTTCGAGACGTGTTCGTCTCCTCCGTCGGCCAGGACCCACAGATCCTGCCCCAAGATATGCACCTGAAAACGCCTCTTCAAATGATATTCCCTTCCCGCGTCTCCGTTAATCTTTGATATCCTTCAGCAATTCCAGCAAGGAATCGACCTTGGCGCGAATGGCCTCTCTCTCCTCGTTCAATCCCCGGAATTTCTCGTTAACCTCTGTTAATTCCCTCTCCTTCTGCTCGAGGAGCCCCTCCAGCTCCCCGACTTTCCTTTTTAAGACCCCGTTTTCCTGGAGGATGGATCGGATCTTGCCCTCCAGCTCATCGAATCTGCCGAATTCCACTCCCTCACCCACCTTCATGTAGTCGAACAAGCTCGGTCCCTTCATCGGGATCTCACCGACAAGCGCGTCGAATTGTGAAAAATATCGCAAAGCCTCCCGGGAAAGTCAATCTATAATCTCGGCACCAACGACCCCTCGGCGAGACCCGCCAGGAGCGTCCCCTCGTCCATCCGCCCCAGGGACCGGCGGAGCAGGGCGCCCCCCGGCATCCCCCGGGTGTACCAGAGGAGGTGTTTGCGGAAACCCCGCCGCCCCCCGGGCCCCCCGTAGGCCTCCACGAGGCGAAAGTGTCGTATTATGATCTCCATCCGGTCCTCCCAACGCCCCCAGGACCGGCCTCCCCCCGTTTCACACCCGAGGATCTCCCCGAAGAGCCACGGCGCCCCCAAGGCCCCCCGGCCGATCATGACGGCGTCGCAACCGGTCTCTTTAACCATCCGCTCGGCGTCGACGGGTCTGATCACATCACCGTTGCCGATGACGGGTATGGAGAGAGCGGCCTTGATCGCGGCGATGAGCCCCCAGTCGGCCCGGCCGCCGAAACCGTCCCGGGCCGTCCGGGGGTGAACGATGAGGGCATCGGCGCCCTCTTCCTGGGCGAGACGGGCGATCAAGGGGGCGGTGATTTCCCCGGGGCTCCACCCCGAGCGGATCTTGACGGTGAGGGGCAGACCCGTCGCCCTCCGCACGGCCGCCACGATCCGCGCCGCCCCCTCGGGGTCCCTCAGGAGGGCCGCCCCGGAACCGGTTCGGACCACCTTCTTGACGGGGCAGCCCATGTTGATATCGATGAGGTCGGCTCCCCGATCGGCGACGATCCGGGCCGCCTCGGCCATGACCGAGGGCTCCGCCCCGAAGATCTGGACCCCCAGGGGGCGGTCCTGGTCGTTCGTGTCGAGATAGGAGAAGGTCCGGGGCGCCTCCCTCACGAGGCCCTGGGCGCTGACCATCTCCGTGAAGGCCAGGGCGCAGCCGAAACCCCGGGCCATGAGCCGGAAGGGGAGGTCCGTCACGCCCGCCATGGGCGCCAGGAGCAGGCGGTTCCGGAGGACGAGGGGGCCGATCCGGAAAGGCTCCCCCAGGTATTCCACCGGCCTCATCCCCCTCCGCACCGGATCCGCTCGGCCTCGGCCAGGTCCTCGGGGGTATTGATCCCCATGACCTCCCGGGGATCGGGGGCCACGAAGGCCGCGGTCTTCAGGCCCGAAGAGTGGGCGATGGCCATGATATCCGTCAGGTAGTACTCCCCCTGGGCGTTGTCGTTGCCGATGCGGCCGACGGCGTCGAAGAGAAAGGAGGCGTCGGCGCAGTAGATGCCCGTGTTGATCTCACCGACGGCCAGCTCCCGACCGGTACAGTCCCGGGCCTCGACGATGCCGCGGACGGAGCCGTCCGCATCGCGCAACACGCGTCCGTAACTGCCCGGGTCGTCGAGAAAGACGGTCATCACCGTCACCGCGGCGCCCTGGCGACGATGGTCATCCAGGAGGGAGCGGAGGGTGGCGGGCCTCAGGAGGGGGACGTCACCGCAGAGGATCAGGACGTCCCCCCGGTAACCATCGAAGGCCCCCGCCGCCTGGAGGACGGCGTGCCCCGTCCCGAGCTGGCGCTCCTGCTCCACGAAGACGAGATCGTCGTCGGCGAAGGCCCGCCTGACCTCCTTGGCCTGGTGACCCACGACCACGACGATCCGCTCCACCCCCACTTCCCGGGCGCAATCGAGGACATAGGCCAGCATGGGCCGGCCGCAGACGGGGTGGAGGACCTTGGCCAGGTCCGATTTCATCCTCGTGCCCTTACCGGCCGCCAGGACAAGGGCGGCCGTCTTGTCGTCCTTGGACATCTCACTCACCGTTTGACGTGCCGTTGTTTTTTCTGCTACCTATCACGGCGGGGTATCGACGACAACCCCCCAGTCAGCCACCGCCACGGGAGGTGAACAGATGAAAGGCTCCATCCTCGTCCTCGGCCACGGCGCCCGGGAACACGCCATCACCGAGACCCTGCACCGTTCCGGCGAGAAACCCCGTCTCCACGCCTACATGAAGGCCAACAACCCCGGTATCGCCGGTCTCTGTGAGACGACGTGCCTCGGGAACTACGACGATCTGTCCAAGATCGTCTCCTACGCCCGCTCCCGGGAGGTGGAATTCGCCGTCATCGGACCGGAAGACCCCCTCAACATGGGTGTCGTCGACGCCCTGGCGGAGGCGGGCATCCCCTCCTTCGGTCCCCTTCGCGACCTGGCCCGCCTCGAGACCTCCAAATCCTTCACGAGGGACCTTTTGACGAAGTACGGCATCCCCGGCAACCCCTCCTACGGCGTCTTCACGGATCTCAAGGAAATACCGGCCTTCCTCGACGGTCTGGCGGGGATCGTGGTGAAACCCGACGGCCTCACGGGAGGAAAGGGCGTCATGGTCCAGGGGGACCACTTCGAGACGAAGGGAGAGGCCCTGGACCTGTGCGCCGCCATCCTCAGGGAACACCCCAGCGTCACCGTGGAGGAGCGGTTGGAGGGGGAGGAGTTCTCCCTCCAGTGCCTCTGCAACGGCAAGACCGTCGTCCCCACCCCCCCCGTCCAGGATCACAAGCGCCGCTTCGTCGGCGACCGGGGACCCAACACGGGCGGCATGGGTTCTTACTCCTGCGAGGATCACTCCCTGCCCTTCCTCGGTCCCCGGGACCTCGAGGAGGCCCTGGAGATCACCAGGCGGGTGGCGGAGGCGATCCACCGGGAGACGGGACGCTACTACAAGGGGGTCATGTACGGTGGTTTCATAGCGACGGTGGAGGGGGTTCGGCTCCTGGAGTACAACGCCCGCTTCGGGGACCCCGAGGCGATGAACATCCTGCCGCTGATGGAAACGGATTTCGTCGCCGTCTGCCGGGCCGTCGTCGCCGGCGGTCTCGAGGACCTCAGGGTGTCATTCGCGAGGAAGGCCACGGTCTGCAAGTACATCGTCCCGAAGGGCTACGGCCTCCCCGCCGACCACCCCGACGCCTCCTCCACGGCGGCCCCCATCGAGGTCGGCGACGTGGGGGCGGCGCGTCTCTATTACGCCTCCGTTGACAGGAGGCCCGACGGCCTGTATATGTCCACCTCCCGCGCCATCGGCGTCGTGGGGATCGGGGAAGACCTCGAAGAGGCGGAACGGATCGCCGAGGCCGCCGTCTCGGCCGTGCGGGGTCCCGTGGACCACCGGCCAGACATCGGCACGGCCGCCCTCATCGCCAGGAGGGTTCAACACATGAACAGCTTGAGGAGGAAATAAATGGCGATCAACATCATCAAGCGGGTCCTCGTCAGCGTCACGGACAAGACGGGCGTCCTGGAGTTCGCCAAGGGCCTGGCGGCCCACGGCGTCGAATTCCTCTCCACGGGAGGGACGGCGGCCCTCTTGCGCAAAGGCGGCCTCCCCGTCACGGAGGTATCGGATTACACGGGCTTTCCCGAGATGATGGACGGCCGCATCAAGACCCTCCACCCCCTCATCCACGGGGGTCTCCTGGCCGTGAGGGACGACGCGTCCCACATGGAAGCGGCGGCGAGGCACGGTATCAAACCCATCGACATGGTCGTCGTCAACCTCTACCGTTTCGAGGAGACGGTGAAGAGGGAGGGGGTGACCCTCGCGGAGGCCGTGGAAAACATCGACATCGGCGGCCCCTCCATGATCAGGGCGGCGGCGAAGAACTATCGCTACGTGACCGTCGTGACGGACCCGGCGGACTACGAACCCATCCTCAGGGAGATGGGGGAAACGAAGGGCGGCGTCACGGAGGAAACCAATTTCCGTCTCGCCGTCAAGGCCTTCCAGCTGACGGCCCGCTACGACGGGGCCATCTCCAACTACCTGGGACGCCTCACCCCCTCGGGGGAGACCCGCCCCTTCCCGTCGGCCCTCACCCTCCAGGTCACCCTGGCCCAGGAGCTGCGTTACGGCGAGAACCCCCACCAGCGGGCAGCCTTCTACCGGGAGCACGACCCCTTCCCCGCCTCCGTGGCCAACGCCCGCCAGCTCCAGGGCAAGGAGCTCTCCTACAACAACATCATGGATTCCGACGCGGCCTGGCAGGCCGTGTCCGAGTTCGACCGCCCGGCCGTCGTCATCATGAAACACGCCAACCCCTGCGGCGCCGCTGTGTCCGAGGGGGACATCCTCACGGCCTACCGCCGGGCCCTGGAGACGGACCCCGTCTCGGCCTTCGGGGGCATCGTTGCCCTCAACCGTCCCGTGGACGCCGAAACGGCCCGGGAGCTCGCCTCCATCTTTCTCGAGGTGATCATCGCCCCCGCCTTCGAACCCGAGGCCCTCGCCATCCTCGGGGACAAGAAGAACGTCCGTCTCCTCGAGATCCCCGCCGCGTCCTCCGTCTTCCCGCAGGACTATGACCTGCGCCGCGTCGTGGGGGGGATCCTCGTCCAGGAACGGGACACGGACCGTCTCGACATCCGCCAAGCTGCCGTGGTCACGAAACGCGCCCCCACAAAGGAGGAGTACGAGGCGTTGGACTTCGCTTGGCGGGTCGTCAAGCACGTCAAGTCGAACGCCATCGTCTACGCCACGAAGGATCGTCTGGTGGGCGTGGGGGCAGGCCAGATGAGCCGTGTCGATTCCGTGAAGATCGGGAGGATGAAGGCCGTCCTGCCCACCGAGGGGACGGTCCTCGCCTCCGACGCCTTCTTCCCCTTCCGGGACGGCGTGGATATGGCCGCCGAGGCGGGAGTGACGGCCATCATCCAACCGGGCGGCTCCGTCAGGGACAAAGAGGTGATCGAAGCCGCCGACGAACACGGTATGGCCATGATCTTCACGGGGCGGCGGCACTTCAAACACTGAGGGGAAAGGGTCCGCGGACCGCCCCTTGTCCCCGCAGTTAAGGGTGGGATTTCATGGAAAAGACACCGCAGGTTTACATCGTCATGGGCAGCGACTCGGACCTGCCCGTCATGGGTGAGGCCGTCAAGATCCTCAAGGAATTCGGCGTGCCTTACGAACTCGTCCTCGCCTCGGCCCACCGCTCGCCGGGGCGCACGGCCCGCCTCGCCGCTGAAGCGGCGGGGAGGGGAGTCCGGGTGATCATCGCCGGGGCCGGGGCGGCCGCCCACCTGGCGGGTGTTATCGCCGCCCACACCTCCTTGCCCGTCATCGGCGTCCCCATCGACGCCACCCCCCTCCAGGGGCTCGACGCCCTTCTCTCCACCGTCCAGATGCCGGGCGGCGTCCCCGTGGCCGCCATGGCCGTCGGGCGGCCCGGGGCGAAAAACGCCGCCCTCTTCGCCGTCAGGATCCTCGCCCTCACCGACGGGGCCCTCAAGGTCCGTCTCGAGTCCTACATCAGGGGCATGGAAGCGGAGGTGGAGAGGAAGCAGGCTGTTCTCGACCAACAAGAAAAAGTGTCGTAAAATCGATCAAATGTAAAAATTTTTATTTCTTGACATCCCAAGGGTGATCAAGGAAAATCACCAGGGAGAGGGGTCTTCGGGGGTAAACAGACCGTTCGGACCAACCCATTGACGGCCTTGCCCCAAGTCTTCCGCACCGCGGCAACGTCTTGTTAAAGGGCTTTTGTCGTTGTAACAAGGGGCGGTCCTACCGCCGGCTTTGACCAACGGAAGAAATTCATAGGAAAGGATTGATTCCCCTTATGAGAACCTTTCGCACCCCCTTTCTTGCCGTCCTCCTTTTCTACCTTTTCCTCAAACCCGTCTTCGCCGGCGATTTGGCCTACGCCGTCCAGGTCGGAGCCTTCGTGAAGGAAAACAACGCCCTGGCCCTGACGGACAAATTGACGAAAGCAGGCTATATGGTCACCGTGCGGGAGGAACCGGCCGCCGAGGGAGAACGGACCCTCAGGAAGGTCCTCGTCGGCCCGTACGAGACGAGATCCGAGGCCATGCGGGCGGGGCGGGATCTGAAACAGAAGGGCTTCGCCGCGGGTCACCCGATCCTGCGGGTCCTGCCGACGCCGGAGGCGGGGGTGGAGAAACCGCGGGAGCTGGCCCAGGCCAAGACGGCCGCGACGGATGTCTCCCCGGCCGAAACGGTCAAGGCGGAGCCCAAACCTCCCGCCGCCCCTTCCCCGCCATCCACCGGTGGTATCGAGGCGGCCCTCAAGGAAGGGATCAGGCAGTACCGGGACGAAAACTACGAGGAGGCCATCGAGGTCCTCGCCCAGGCCCGCCGCCAAGACCCGAAGAGCTCGACGGCCGCCTTCTTCCTCGGCCTCGCCTACAAGCAGACCAACGACTTCACCCAGGCGGCGGCCCAGATGCGCGACGCCGTCACCCTGACCCCGCCGATAAGGGAGGCGGTCATCGAGCTCATCGACCTCCTCAACCAGCTGGACCAGGTGGAGGAGGCCATGAAGTGGGTCGCCGTCGCCGAGCGGGACGGGCTGTTCCCCGCCAAGACCGCCTTCCTCAAGGGGCTCCTCCTCACCAAACAGCGGCGGTTCGATGAGGCCGTCGTCGCCTTCGAAAAGTCGAAGGAGCTGGAGAAGGGTTACACCCAGGCGGCGGACCTCCAGATCGGCCTGGCCTACCTCCAGAACCGCAAGTTCACCAAGGCCCGGGAACGTTTCCAGGCCTCCATCACCCAGGACCCCCTGTCGGACCTGGCGTCCTACGCCCGGCGCTACCAGGACATCGTGGAGGAGCAGAGCTTTCTCCAGCGGCCCCTGAGGATCACCTTGGGCGTCAGCGGCCAGTACGACACCAACATGCTCCAGGAACCGGCGACCTTCCCCGGTCTCCCCGACTCGGGCGAGGAGAGGACGATGCTCCTGAACTCATCCTTACCGTTTGGACTACGTCCCCATCCTCCCGGGGAACTGGCTCTTCAACGCCTCCGCGGGCGTCGTCAACAAACTTCATGAGAAGAACTCCACCCGCTACGACCTCTTCGCCAACACCTTCTCCGTCGCCCCCGGTTACAACGCCGGCCGTTTCGCCTTCAACCTCCTGGGGAACTACACCCACGTCCTGAAACGGGGGGACTACGAAAACCAGGGGGGAGGATACCGCCGTTATTCGGAAAATTTCTCCGTGGGGCCTCAGGTTAGATTCCTCGCCGCCCCCAATCACATCCTCGAGGTCTTCGCGGGTTACCAGAAGAAGAACTACTTCAAGACGACGCCCCCGGGGAGTCCCCAGGAGGACATGAGCGCCGGCGGTTTCGACGGCTACCTGGGCTGGATGTGGATCTTCGCCAACGGCGGCCTTCTCAACACCCGGGCGGGGATGACGGTGGACAACGCCGACGGCCTCTACTGGAACGCCAGGAACTACAAGCTCTCCCTCAACCTCTTGCAGCCCCTCTGGCCCAACAAGGTCAATCTCCAGCTCGGGGGCGAGTACAGCCTCGTGGCCTACACGGCGGAAAACGCCAATTTCAACAGCGTCATCAGGCTCGACCAGATCTACACGGGCATCGTGGGGATCAACTGGAACATCAACCGCCACGTCACGGCCCTCCTGCAGTACACGGGCATCGTGGCCAACTCCAACATCTTCATCTACGATTACAGCCGTTCCATCTGGTCGGCGGGTCTGGAGTTCCGTTTCTGACGAACGGGGTGAGACAAGAAAAGGAGTGATCACCATGAAGAAAAGTCGCCTTCATCTTTTCGCGTTTGCCTTCGCGATCATCCTGGGGGTCCTCTTCTCGGCCGTCCCCGTCGCGGCGGCCCCGGTGGGCAAGGTTACGTCCCTGGAGGGGCGGATCGACATAACACCGGCGGGCGCCAAGGAGGCCGTGCCCGCGGCGGTGGGCACCACCGTGAACACCGGCGACATCATCCGGGCGAAAAGCAAATCCAAGGCCGAGGTGACCTTCACGGACGGGAACATCCTCCGCGTCGGCGAGAACAGCCGGGTCCGCGTCACGAACTACAACCCCGAGGAGGGGCAGAAGAACTACTTCAACCTCTTCCGGGGAAAGACCCAGACGGTGGTGAACAATCTCAAGAAGGGCTCCACCCTCGAGGTCCACACGCCGACGGCCATCTGCGGCGTCCGCGGCACCATCTTCGTGAGCATGTACATCAACGGCCAGAGCAGTTTCGTCTTCTCCCGCGGCGCCGGTTACGGCTACAACATCAACCGGCCCGACCGGGTCGTGGAGATCCCCACGAAGGTCATGATGATCGTCCCCCGGCCCGACCGTCTCCCCCTCCTCCGCCCCGCCTCGGAAAGCGAGATCGACCAGCACCTGAAAGACACCACCCCCGCCAAGGAGGGAGAGAAGAAAGAGGAAGCGAAGGAAGAGGAAAAGAAACAGGCGGACAAGGGTGAGGCCAAGGAGGAGAAGCCGGCCAAGGAAGAGGCGAAAAAAGAGGAGAAGAAAGAAGAGGCCAAGAAGGAGGAGCCCGCCAAGACGGACCAGGGTCAGCAGGGGGCCAAGCAGGAACAGACGACCACCCCGCAGGCCACCGGCGCCGAAGGCCAGCAGCAACAACAGCAGACCGGCTCAACCACGGAAACAACGGCGACGTCTCCCGCCGCCCCTCCGCCCACGGATCCGGCCATGCTCGAGCAGCAGCTCGCCCAGCTTCAGCAGGAACAGACGACCCAGCAGCAACAACAACAAAAACAACAGGAACAGGTGATCGAACCCCAGAAGGACACGACGCCACCGACGATCACCTTTACGTCCACGCCCCCCGCCCAGTCGGATGACGACAGCGCAACGATCGCCTACAGCGCCAACGAGAAGAGCGACTTCCAGTACCGGATCGACAACGGCCCCTGGCAGGCCGGCCCCACCTCGGCCACGGAGGGGAGCACCAAAATCGCGGATCTAACAGAGGGGGACCACACCTTCACCGTCAAGGCGGCCGACGCCCTCGGTAACACCTCGGAGAAGAGCTACAGCTGGAAGACGGACTACAGCACGGGTCCTGAGGTGACGATCACTCCCCAGTCCGCCGTCCCCGCCGGCAAGGGCGTCACGGACGTCACGGTGAACCTCGCCAGCACAGATACCACCTACCGCTACAAGCTCGACGACGGGGCCTATCAGGAGACGACGGACGAGAAGATCACCCTGACGGGTCTCGGTGCAGGCGACCACACCCTCAGTGTCTTCGGCAGGAACGACGCCGGCAAGAGGGGCAGGGAGACGCAGCAGGCCTTCCGCATCAACCGTTACGACTCCTTGCCCGGTAAGATCTGGCTGTCGAACGACATCACCAGTCAAGAGGTGAAGGCCGATATCGCCGGCATCGCCGACGCCGACTGGGGGAGCTGGGCACTCCAGGCATCGGGCTCCGGCACGCCGACCTCTACCTGGAATTCCCACGCCGGCAGCAGTCACAGCGGAGATGATACTCAAACCTACTGGTTGATCCGCGCCGATGGCCAGGCCGCTGACGGAAGCATCACCGGTACCTCCACGGCGGATCTCCTCAAACTGGCCAAAGGCAGCGATGGCAAGACCCTCTGGAACGATTCCTTCCTGGGTCGTACCAACGAACCCCAGCATGGTTCTGTTACGGGCACATACGGTAATTCCACCTGGAGTATCGAGGATAAGGGCACGGGCATCTACATTGAAGAGGCCCTCAAGTGGTACATCGAGACCCTGGCCAGCGAGTCGCCCGATTACTTCCGCCGGTGGAACAACACAGAGAAGAAGATGGATCGGGACCAGAACAGCAATCTCTATGGCCTTGTCGGCAGTACGGATGGTCCCTGGTCATCGCCTGCCTTCTTGGGCTTGGGTGGCTATAAGAACGACAACAACTGGCGTCTCTGGGTTGTGGATGTGGCTGGAGACGGCTCCGACGGCTCCCGTTTCCGGGGCGGCATAGGAGGAGTTTTATCCAGCGGCACCGCCACCGAGGACCGTTATCCCCTCGAGGGCCTGGGGCGGGTGATCTACATCCGTGAGGTCGATGGTAAATATATGACCGGATATCTCAACCTCGAGGACCTCGCCGGTGACGCCTACGGAGCCATCGGCATGTGGCGTTTCACGGGCAGCCTTAAAGGTCCGGGGGACGAGGGGGAGACACAGTACAAACCCTCCGAGCTCGACGGCCATCTCGTCGAGTCCGCCCCCCTGAAGAGGACCATCGCGGCCCAAGGCGGATCACTTCAGGGCCGGGCCTGGACAAGGACGGTTCACCTGGAGGACCAGACGTGGAAGCTATACAGGAGTGAGATGGGGGGCACCTACAACGGGCCGCCTGTCGGTGTCAACACCGGAGGCATCGACATGAACAACGGGCGGGAGGTGAACTACTCCTTAGGGACGATCGACTTCCAAAAGTGGGAGGACGAGACGGGCCTGATCAAGGGCACGATGGAGAGTAAACAGCTGTCGTGGAAATACCAGGGGACCGCCAGTGGCAGCCTCATCGGCGACCGTAATGACTCCGGCGGATGGGAGGCCCTCGCCAGCGGCGTCCAAAGGTCGGAGAAACTTGCCTTCGCTTCTCTCATCGGCCAATGGGGCCAGGACGGCTCCATAAAGAGGCGGCCCCTGGTCTATTCCCGTCAGCCCATCTATACCCAGACAAAGGTGGCCGACGTGACGGCCCCCATACGGATCGAGGTTTCTCCCGCCTCCGGGTATGAGAGCCATACCTGGATTGCCCCGTCGACGGGCGGCGACAAGACCCAGTACTTCCCCGTTTTCCCCAACAACACGGGCCTGAAGACGTATGTCAAAACACCGTATCCCTCCGCCCGCTACGAAAAGGGCGACTCCTACGAGCGGATCCGTTACTTCCTCTTCCGAAAGGGGGACAACTACTTCAGCGTCAAGGCCCCCGGCGACACGGGCGGTTTTGACGTGACGGTTTACGACGCCGACAACAATAAAATCGACCAGCGCACCGTCTCCTCCCAGAGCGGCGTGTCATGGTACAACCTCTACCGTCTCGAGGTGCCTTCGGACCCGGCGGATCCGACCTCCTTGTGGTTGTATGTCGACGAGAGTGGCAACTACACCGCCTTGGGCGACAGGCCCATCATCGATTACGAGGTCGTCACCGAAGACGGCGGCATCCAGGGGATCCTCGGGGGGACCCAGAGCCTCTTTGCGGGTGACGGCAAGGACATCCCCGTGCGCCTCATGGGTTCCTACACGGGCGGCCTCGAGTTCAACCGCACCTGGTCCCAGACCTTGGCTGCTTACGACAGTGACAGCGCCCGCTATGTCACCTACGACCAGAACCCCGGGACCTATTTCGGCGTCCTGGGCGGCACCCTGAGGCCTGAGGCGGAAAAAACGGAGGGGGTCTTCCACGCCCTCATCATCGGCGCCGACGGCAAAGCGGGCCTCTTCCGCGGTTCCTTCGGCAAGGACGGGACGGGCGCCATCTACCCCCACCTCCTCATCCAGGAAGAGGGTCAGCCCGACAGGCGCCTCTGGGAGGCCGACGGCTCCCTCAGCCGCTACGACCTCGGCGTGGCCTCGGGGATCGACCCGGCGGACCTGACGGGGCCCTGGTTCCAGATTCAGGATGAACCGTCCGGCGACAGCTACGACTTCTGGGAGGGGGAGAACAGCTACCTCGGCCGCATCCACGCCTCCACTTGGGATGCCTCACGGCAGATGCATGCCCACTCGGGAGGATTCCTCCTCGAGGGTCCTTCCTACCGGGACTCCATGTGGGCCCGCCAGGACTACTTTGACCTGTGGCACCTCGTAAAAGATGCGGGGGCGAACCTGGGGGTGTTCTCGTGGCGGAGCCTCGGGGCCTACACCCGGCAGAGCTCGGCCGACCGGTGGATCTTCGACGCCGAGTTCGAGGAGAGTCACAAGGGAAACAGCTCCTTCAGCGCCCATCTCTTCTCCTTCGGCACTTTCGGTGACGAGCCGAGCCTCTTGAAAGGCCGGGCCCTCGGCTACTTCGGTTCGGGCCAAGGCGGGCTGACGGCCATCGCTGCGGGTGACACCGTGGGGACCTACAACGAAGGCAGCGACGACCACTACCGCTATGACACCTTCACGGCCGTGACGACGGGTACCTGGCTCAATACCCAAAAATACCTCGAGCTGATGGGTTCCGAGGCCGGGCGGGCGATCCTGGACGGCCTGGGCTATCCCACCCAGGAGGTCGCCCTCGACGCGGACTCCCGAGACCTGACGGGGGCGTTGGCCAGCAAGCCGGACCAGGCGGTCACGGTCAACGGCTTCCGCATCTTCTCGCCGAAAGACAACGACCTAATAAAAGTCTTTGCCTCCCAAGGCCTCACCTCGCAGGCGACCTATGCCACGGATGCCCTCTACCCCGTGACGGGCCAGAGCCCAGACTATCCCGTTTTCGGTGTCATGAGGAGTCAGTACAAGAATACGGAAGATTCACGCTGGCTTGGTTCCCTGGAAGGTTTCGGGGTGTTTAAAAAAGGTGACGGCACCATCTTCCAGGGCAATTTCAACGGCGTCGCGGCGGGCACCTACGGGACGGGCTTCTCCGGCACCGCCCAGGGCGAGGTCTTCGAATCGACCCTCCTCAGTCGCTTCGACACCCAGCTCAAATACTATCAATACGCGAGCGGCAACTGGAGTGTTGTAGAGACGGGAAAGATCGACGGTCTTATGGGGTCATCCAACCCCACCATTTGGCGGGAGAACGGTTATTATCCTACCTCTTTGGACATCTCCATGTTCGGCGTTTGGCATGGAGGCGACAACCCCGTCCACAGGGGCCACATCTTCCGTACGGAGAGCTACCCCACCAACTACACCGACGGCACCACAACGACGACGACGGGCCACTCCTACTGGGGCTACCTGACGGGCATTCACCAGGTCACGGACGGTACCCAGGACGGCATCGAGGCGCTCCTGACGGGGATTTTCCTGGACAAGGAGAAGAAGGTGGGCTTCGTGATGGGCCAGATCGGCGGCCCCGAGGCGTGGAGCGACCCATACGGCTGGGGTTTCGACTGGTCACGCCAGACCTTTGTGGCCTATCCCAAAGAAACGGGCACCCTCCTTACCGAGATCGCCTCCGCCACCACCGTGACGGCCCCGTCTCTCAAGGACAGCATCCTACAGACGGATTACACCTATCGCGGTGGTGTGATGGCGCCGTCCGAAGAGGGGGTCATCGGCCGCTTCTTTGACGCCAACAACCAGGTCGTCGGTGATCCCATCACCATGGCGGCCGTCGGCACGGCGACGGTGTCGACGGTAGACGACGAAAACATCAAGAACAAACTCGGGGTCTGGTCCACGGAGCTCTACGGTTACGGCGGCGGCCTCCCGACACACGACCTCTGGATCGGCATGGTTCAGACCCCCGCCTCCGACGAACCACCGACCAAGCTCACGGGGGCCAACATCTACGGCGAACCCTGGCAGAACGGCCGGGTCGCGGGCCATGTCCTGGGTCACTGGGCGAGCCTGGAGGGTGCCTCTGGTATCACCTTCGGCAGACTCCTCGGGACCTTCGACCCGTCCAACTACACCTACCAGGCCGTCATGGCCGGGGGATTCCTCGAGACGTCCCTCTACCTCTCCCTGGCCGTCAGCGCTGAAGGGCGACAGACCCTGAGGGACATCAACATCCCCTGCGTCCAGGTCGGCAATGTCAACCTCGCCGGACAAAACGAGTCTCTGCAGGTAACGATGAATGACGTCAAGTTCTTCGCCTTCTCCACGGGCCAGACCCCCCACCTATGGGCGACGAACTCCGTCGCAGGCCAAGCCAAGGTAAGCAATCCGACAGGTGCGACCGTAGACTTGTCGGGCAACAGCGGGCAGCTTAGCGCCACCTTCACCATGAAGAACTGGGATACGAACAACAATAAGTGGCTTGGTTCCGTGACGAACGGCCAGGGCAGGATCGACACGCCTGTGATCCCCAACCCCAACCTCCAGAATCTCCGGTTCCGGGGCGCCGCGGCGGGCACGATCAACGGTAACAGCTTCAGCGGTACCGCCGCCGGCGTGGTCCACAAGGCCCAGTGACGAGGTGCTGGGGAAATTTTAGTTGTCACTATTATTAATAATCACCCTGGCCCGCCGTCACCGACGAGGGGTCAGGGTGGTTCTATCGGGGATGAGAAAAAGATTAGTCACTAATCAAAGTTAAATCCTTGATATCAAAAGAAAAACGGCTTTGAGTCGCAACTATTCGTAATTATTTGCGATTTGTAAACAATCAATTTTGCTGAGTATTTTGGGGGAATATGTCTTGATGAGGTTAATGGGATCTTGGCACCGGGAGGGGAGATAAACGAATAGAGTATCAGTTTTTTTATGGATATTGATCGGGGCTGTTTTTTCCCTGACCCCGGCCGTCGGCGGGGCGGCGGGGCCGCGGATCGGGGTGGTGGACGTCCAGCGGGTCCTCAAGGAGTCCCGGGAGGTCCAGAAGGTGCGGGACAACCTCCTCCAGGACATGAAGGCGAAGCGGGAGACCCTCGCCGCCAAGGAGAGGGAGGTAAGGAATAAGGAGGAGGAGTTCAGGAAGCTGCCCCCCAAGACCCCGGCGAAACAGCGGGCCGCCAAGGCGGACGAGCTGAAGAACGCCCTGCGGGATCTCCAGTACCTCCGTCAGGACCTCGAGGCGGAGTGGAAGAGGAAGGAGAACGACGCCATGAGGACGATCCTGGGGGAGGTCCTCCAGCTGATCAGGAAATACGCCCGCGACGAAGGATACACGACCGTCCTGGACTCGTCGGCCGTCCTGGCCTCCGACGAGGGCGTGGACATCACCAACAGGATCATCAGGCTCTACGACGAAAGCAAGAGATGAGGGGCAAACCCGACCCTTATCTCCTTGTCCCCTCCCCCTTTTTCTGCTACAAGGCAGGCGTCCCCAGAAAAAATACCCCCGGGAGGTAGTGAAGATCATGCCCAGGCTCTCAGGTATCCTTTTCATCGCGGCCCTTTTCTCCCTTGTCCTCACCTCGGCCCACGCCGCCCCCCCCAGATCGGCGGCGGCGACGACGGGTGTCAAGATCGGGATCGTGGACATGCAGAAGGTCCTGCGGGAGGCCAAGGCGGCCAAGGCGGCCCGGGCGGCCTTCGAGAAGGAACTGGAGGCGAAGAGGATCCAGATCGCCAACAAGGAGAAAGAGGCCCGGGACCTCGAGGGGGAGATCAACCGCCTCGACCCCACCGCCTCCCTCGAGGTCCGTCGTCAGAAGGCCGACAAGCTGAAGCACGTCATGAGGGAGCTCAACAACCTCAAACAGGACACGGAAGAGGAATTGAAACGCAAGGAGATGGAGATGGCCCAGAAGATCCTCGGTGAGATCATGGCCGTGGTGCGCAACTACGCCAGGAACGAGCGCCTCGTCGCCGTCTTCGAGCGCGGCGCCGTCATGGTCGCCGACGAGGCCATCGACATCACCGACCGGATCCTCAAGATCTACGACGGCCAGAAACGCTGAGGTACCCTCAGGGGAGCACCCGCTCCGCCTGGAGGGGGTAGACGAGGGTCTTGACCACGCCGGGGGGTTCCAGGAAGAAGACGATCATGAAGGGGACGGCGGCCCCGGCGTTCACCCGTTCGGCGTTGACGTCCGTGCCCTGGGGAACGGCCAGCTCCCGCAGGATCTGCTCCTCCGTCATGGTCTGGAGCTCTTCGTCCGAAAGAAGGTTCCCGCAGTAGGCCACCGCCTCCCTCACCCGCGTGTCCACGGCGTCGTAAAGCTCCGCCGCCACCTTGATCCTCGTGAGGGGGACGTCCGCGGTGTTGACCGCCATCCCCTCGACGACGCGGATGGTGCCCATGACGGGGTTGTTCACGAGGCGCTGGCGGAGGTCCCTCACGACGACCGACGCCTTTTCCCCGGGAAGCTGCTTTTCACCGGAGACGGGGGTTTGGAGGGCCTTGAACCCCCTTAGGGCCTCCTCTACCAGGGGGGGGTTGAGAAAGGCCACGGCCCCCGCGAAGAGGAACAGGGCCAGCAGTACCGCCGCCCCCACCCTCCAGGGCGAAAGACGCCTCTTAAGGGGCCCCTTCGCCTCGGGCAGGGGATCCCCGGACGGGGGAGGCCCTTCAGGGGCGGCCGGTCCTAGACCCTGCCGTCCCTCCGCCCCCGGAGGCGCCAAGGTCCGGTAGAAGACGTGGCGGCACCGACTGCAGCGGAGCCAGATCCCCTCTCTGCCGCCTTCCACCGCCGTCACGTCGAAGCGGAACCTGGTGCCGCAGGACTCACAAGTGATGATCATGCCCCCCCTCCCGCGCCCCCGACCTCACAGGTCCCTGACGATGAAGACGTCCGGGAGGAATCGCCCCTGCTCGTTGAAATCGAGACCGTAACCGATGACGAAACCGTCGTCCATGGTGAAACCCACGTAGTCCGCCTCGAAGGGGACCTCGCGGCGCAGGCGCTTGTCTATGAAGGCGCAGACCTTCAGAGACGCCGGTTTCCGGGCCCGCATGACCTCCACGAGATACGTGAGGGTCAGACCCGTGTCCACGATGTCCTCGACGATGAGGACGTCCCGCCCCGCCACGTCCGTCTCGACATCCTTGGTGAGCTCGATCCTCCCGGACGACACGGACGAGGAGCCGTAGCTCCGGAGGCGGACGAAATCCACCACGCAGGGGATGTCGAGGCGGCGGATCAGATCGGCCATGAAGATGAAGGCCCCTTTCATGACCCCGACGACCACCGGCTCCCGGCCGCGGTAATCCCTCGAGATCTGCGCCGCCAGCTCTTCCACCCTCTTGGCGATGAGGTCCCTCCCGAAGAGGACCTCCTTTTTCATCTCCTCCATGTCTCTCCCCCCTTTCGCCGCTCCATTTCAAGAACAAGAAGCCGGAGCTGTCAAGGGTTTTTCCCTCCACCGCTCGTAGGCCTCCCGGAAGGAGGCGATATGGGCCCGGATGAGGTCCTCGGCCCTTTGGATCTCCTCCCGGGACCGGAACTCGGAGGTGAGGCTCTTGAATATGCCGTCGAAGGGCGAGGGGTCGCAATGGAGGCGGTCGTAGGGGATGGGCCGGATCATGTACTGGGAACCGTCGAAGTAGTATTTCCCGAACCTCCGGACGTCGTCGGAGCGGTAGGGCCAGTTCAGTTTCAAGGCGAAGAAGTCCCCGGCGCGTCCCCTTACCTCCCGATCAGAGAAGGCGGCCGGTTTGGGCATCTCGGAGACGGCCTCGGCGGCGAGGCGGAAATAGGCCTTGACGAGATCGATGTCCGTGACGACGAGGCCCCATAGGTACCAGTCGTCGATGATCATAAGGAGGGCCAGTTTCTCCTCCCGGGAGAGGTAATGGTAGCTCGGGCAGAAATGGCCGTCGCAGAGTTCCCGCCCGTAAAAGGACACGCCCCTCAGGTCCCGGCCCCCGTTCTGGCAGGGGTGCAACAGACACCCCACCCTCCTCTCCTCCCTGTCGAGGAAGCCGAGATACTCGCAGCAGTATATCACCTCGTAACGTTTCGTCCCGTCCTCCCGGCGGCGGATCTCGGCGGCGAAGGCCTCGAGGTCCTCGGGGGTCCTGCCCCAGGCGCCGTAGAGGGCCGTGCGCCCCCTGAGCCTCGCGGCGAGGGACTCCCGGGAACTGTCGGCGTAGTTGTAGAGGCCGCAACAGGCCCCGCAGGACATTTCCGCCCCGGGCTGGCAGAGATGTATCTCGGGGGGAGACACCATGGCGCGGGGGACCCTCACTCGAAGACGACGGTCTTCGTCCCGTAGGGGAGGATACGGTTCTCCAGGTGGAGGCGCACCGCCCGGGCCAGGACCATCCGCTCCAGGTCCTTGCCCTTGAGCTTGATGTCCTCCACGGAATCGCGATGGCTGATCTTGATGACATCCTGGGCGATGATGGGGCCGTCGTCGAGGTTTTCCGTGACGTAATGGCTCGTGGCCCCGATGACCTTGACGCCCCGGTCGTAGGCCTGCTGGTAAGGTTTCGGGCCGACGAACGCGGGCAGGAAGGAGTGGTGGATGTTGATGATCCTGTTGGGGTAGCGGGCCACGAACCGGTCGCTGAGGATCTGCATGTACCTCGCCAGGACGATGAGATCGACGCCGTTCCTCTCGAGGAGTTCCAGCTCCCTCTCCTCCTGCTCGGCCTTGTTCTCCGGGGTGATGGGGAAACACTCGTAGCGGAGACCGAACTGGGTCACCATGGGTTCCAGGTCGGGGTGGTTGCTGATGACGAGGGGGATCTCCGCCCGGAACTCCCCCATGCGATGGCGGAGGATGAGGTCGTAGAGGCAGTGGGGGTGACGGGAGACGAAGATGGCCATCCTCTTCACCTCGTCGGTGAAATGGAGCTCCCAGGACATGTCGAACTGTTTCGCCACGTGCCTGAAGACCATCCCGATCTCCTCCCGGGGGATGACGAAGCCCTTCAGCTCCCACTCGATGCGCATGAAGAAGATCTTGCGGGTCATGGAGGTGTGCTGGGCCGCGTGGACGATGTTGCCGTTGTGACGGTAGATGAAGTTGGAGATGTTGTAGACGAGCCCCTTCTGATCGGGACACGACAGAAGGAGGATGGCGTTGGCTTCTTCACCCTTCGGGGACTCCATGGAACAAAAACCCCCACCAGAATAGGCGCCATATATAGAGGCAACGCCGTTGCAGGTCAAGGGCAAAGATGCTAAAGGGCTTCGAACCTATCCCGATCAAGGAGTTCGGCCCATGACCCTCTACGAGAAGATACCCCTGCCCAACGGACTCACCCTCGAGATCTGGGACGCCTCGCGGAAGATCGCCGAGGACACGACGAAGGTCGAGATGGTGGCCCGGATCGAGGTCGTCTTCCGCCCCGAACACTTCCTTCAGGAGGAACACTTCGCCAAGACCGTCTCCACCCTGGGGCCGTCGGACTTCTACGAGTACCGCAAGGAGCGGACCTTCGTGCGGAACGAGGACCGGGAGGCGGTCTTTCGGGAACTCCTTGGGTCCTTCAAGGAGGACGTCCTGCCCTACCTGAGACGCGACGACTTCCCCGGCCGCTTCTCCCGTTCGCGGCACCGCTACATAGAACAGCACTGGTACCGCTTTCTCCCCCCTCAGGAAGACACGGATGACGAGTGATAATGTGATCCCCCCGACGGTGGAGAAACCGGCCCGCTACACGGGCGCCGAGGCGAACGCCGTGCGCAAAGACCCCGGGGCGTGCCGCCTGTCCGTGGCCCTCTGCTTTCCCGACACCTACGAGGTGGGGATGTCCCACCTGGGCCTGCAGATCCTCTACGCCCTCCTGAACGGGGAGAGGGAAGTGGCGGCGGAGCGTTGTTACGCCCCCTGGCCGGACATGGAGGGATACCTGCGCCGCCGGGGTCTGCCCCTGACCACCCTCGAGTCGGGGACCCCCCTCAAAAAATTCGATCTCGTCGGCTTTTCCCTCCAGTACGAGCTCTCCTACACCAACTGCCTGGCCATGCTCGACCTGGGAGGGGTGCCGCCGAGGAGGCAGGACCGGCGGGAGGGGGACCCCATCGTCATCGCCGGGGGTCCCTGCGTCTTCAATCCCCTGCCCATGTCCCCCTTCATCGACGCCTTCGTCGTCGGGGAGGGGGAGGAGGTCATCCTCGAAATCGCCCGGCGATTGATGAGGGCCAAGGAGAGGGGCCTCAGCCGGGAGGAGGCGATCGGGGAGCTGTCTCACCTGGAGGGCGTCTACTGCCCCGCCTTCCACCGGGGGGAGGGGAGGATCAGGAAGCGGGTCGTGGGGGACCTCAACGCCTTCCTCGAGCCCGCCGCGCCCGTCGTGCCCCTCATCAAGACCGTCCACGACCGCGTCGTCCTCGAGATCGCCCGGGGCTGCACCAGGGGATGCCGTTTCTGTCAGGCCGGCATGGTGTGGCGCCCCGTGCGGGAGAGGGACCCGGCGATCCTCCTGGCCATGGCCGAGAAGGCCCTGGCCGTCACGGGCCACGACGAGATCTCCCTCCTGTCCCTCAGCGCGGGGGACTACAGCCACATCGAGGAGCTCCTGGGGGCCCTCATGGACCGCTACCACCACCGCCGCGTCGCCCTCGCCCTCCCCTCTCTCCGCGTGGAGACCCTCTCCGCGGCCATGATCGAGAACATCAAGCGGGTGAGAAAGACGAGTTTCACCCTGGCCCCGGAGGCCGGCACGGAACGGCTGCGGAAGATGATCAACAAGGGGAACACGGAGGGGGAACTCCTGGCGACCCTCGAGAAGGTCTACGAGGCGGGCTGGCTCGCGGCGAAGCTGTACTTCATGATCGGTCTCCCCCACGAGGAGGGGGCCGATCTGGAGGGGATCTGCGACCTCGCCTTCAAGGCCCTGGAGAGGGCGAAACGGCGGGGGGAGGTGACGGTGAACCTCTCCACCTTCGTCCCCAAGCCCCATACCCCCTTCCAGTGGGAGAGGCAGATCTCCCCCGAGGAGACGAGGGAGAAACAGGAGTTCTTCAAGAAGAGGCTCCGCCACCGCCGCCTGCGGGTGAAATGGCACGACCCGGAGATGAGCGGCCTCGAGGGCGTCTTCTCACGGGGAGACGAACGCCTGGGGGAGGTGATCGAAAAGGCCTTCCTCCTGGGCTGCCGCTTCGACGGCTGGGGGGAGAGGTTCGATAAGACCCTCTGGGAGCGGGCCTGGCGGGAATGCGGGATCGACCCGGCGCCCTACCTCGCCCCCCGGCGTCTCGAAGCCCCCCTTCCCTGGGACTTCATCGACGCGGGCGTCCACAAGGCCTTTCTCCGCGAGGAGGCCGCAAGGGCCGCCGAAGGCCTCCCCACGGCCGACTGCCGCCGGGGGCCATGCGGGGACTGCGGGGCCTGTGATTTCCAGACGATCACCGTGAGGGAGGCCGCCCCCTTCCCCCAAGAGGAACGAGAAAGGCCCCGGCGGGTCGAAAAAGGCGGTCAGGGGGCGTCATACCGCATCGTCTTCGCCAAGACGGGGCCTTCCCGTCACCTCTCCCACCTGGATTGCGCCGCCGCCCTCTTCCGGGCCTTCTGCCGCGCCGGGGTCATTTTCTCCTTCTCGGAGGGTTTCCATCCCCACCCGAAGATGTCCTTCCCCTTCGCCACGGCCGTGGGGATGGAGAGCCTCGGGGAATACGGGGACATCCGCCTCGCCGAGGCCCTGCCGGACCCGGAGGCCCTCAGGGAAAAAGTCAACTCCTGCCTCCCCCGGGGGCTGGAGGTCAAAAAGATCGACCCCCTGCCCGCCGATCCCGTTCCCCTTTCGGCCCTCATCAAGGGATTCGTCTACGAGACTTATCTCCCCGCCGATCACCCGGCCGACGAACGGGAAGCCCTGGCCGCCAGGTGCCGGGACTTTCTCGAGACCACTTCCTTCACCGTCACGCGGGACCATCATGGCAAGACGCGCCACACGGACCTCCGCCCCCTCGTCAGGGCCCTTCAGCTGGATCCCGGCACGGGCCGGATCGTCATGACCCTCGCCTTCGGTCCCCGGGGCACGGCCCGGCCCGGGGAGGTCCTCACGGCCGTCCTCGGGATCCCGAGGGAGACGGCCGCCGGGATGGTGATCGTGAAGAAGGAGACACTTTTTGCGTAAATCCTATTGACAAACCCCCTTCGTTCTGGTTAGATCGCAACTTCAAAATTTTTTGAGGATCATGGAGAAATGACCTACGCCGTTATCAAGACAGGGGGCAAGCAGCTCCGCGTGGCCGAGGGGGACGTGATCGCCGTGGAGAAACTGCCCGGCGAGAAAGGCGACCGGATCGTCTTCGATGAGGTCCTCCTCGTGGCCCGGGAGGGGGAGGTCGTGATCGGCACCCCCGTCGTCGCCGGGGCGAAGGTGACGGGGGAAATCACGGCCCAGACCAAGGACAGGAAGATCGTCGTCTTCCGCATGAAGCGCCGCAAGGGCTACCGTAAGAAGACGGGACACAGGCAAAGGATCACCCGTCTCAAGGTGAAGGAAATCTCTCTATAACGGAGGAAAGAAGCGATGGCCCACAAGAAAGGACAGGGCAGTTCCCGCAACGGCAGGGACAGTAACGCCCAGCGCCGGGGCGTGAAGGTCTTCGGCGGGGAGAGGATCAGTGCCGGGGCCATCCTGGTGCGCCAGCTCGGCACGAAGATCCACCCCGGCAAGAACGTGGGGATGGGTAAGGACTACACCCTCTACGCCCGGATCGACGGTGTCGTCAGGTACGAGAGAATGGACAAGACGAGAAAAAAGGTCAGCGTCTACGCCGAGGCGTAGAACCGGCCGGAGGGGAAAGAGACAGAGATGAGCGAGAAGCAGACGGGCACCGTCAAGTGGTTCAACGACAAGAAGGGTTACGGGTTCATCTCCCGTGACTCGGGGAAGGATCTCTTCGTCCATCACTCTTCCATCATTGCCCAGGGGTTCCGCACCCTCAAGGAAGGGGACCGGGTGGAGTTCTCCATCAAGCAGGACCAGAAGGGGGAGTCGGCCGTAGAGGTCCGCAAGATCTAAACCTCGGGGTCCCCGAGCCCAGGGGGTTCATAAAAAGCACAAGAGGCACCACGTGGGTGAGTGCCTTTTTTTATGAGGTTCATCGACGAGGCGAGGGTCTGGGTCAAGGCGGGTGACGGCGGCCGGGGGTGCGTCAGTTTCCGCCGCGAGCGTTTCGTCCCCCGCGGCGGCCCCGACGGCGGTGACGGCGGCAAGGGGGGGGATATCGTCATCAGGGCCGTCTCGTCCCGTACCACCCTCCTCGATCTCAAGTATAGGCAACATTTCCGGGCCCGTCACGGCGGCCACGGCGAGGGGAGCAACCGCACGGGGCGTGACGCCGAGGACGTGGAGATCCTGGTCCCCACGGGGACCGTCGTCAAGGACGGGGAAACGGGGGAGGTCCTGGCGGATCTCGTCGCCGACGGACAACGCTTCATCGCCGCCCGGGGCGGCAGGGGCGGGAAGGGAAACGCCCATTTCGCGACGTCCGTCAACCGGGCGCCCCGCTTCGCCCAGCCGGGGGAAAGGGGGGAGGAACGGACCCTGTTGTTCGAGCTCAAGCTCCTGGCGGACGTGGGGATCGTGGGACTGCCGAACGTGGGCAAGTCCACCTTCCTCTCCCGCGTCTCCGCCGCCCGACCCAAGATCGCCGACTACCCCTTCACGACCCTGACGCCCCAGTTGGGCGTCGTTACGGACGGCACCGACAGGAGCCTCGTCTTCGCCGACATCCCCGGCCTCATCGCCGGCGCCCACGAGGGGGCCGGGATGGGGACCCGCTTCCTGCGCCACGTGGAGCGAACGGACCTCATCCTGCACCTCATCGACATCTCGCGGGAGGACGGATCGGATCCTGCCCTGGACTACGAGACCGTCCGGTCGGAGCTGAGGCAATTCAGCCCCGCCCTCGCCGACAAGCCCCAGATCGTCGCCGTCAGCAAGTTGGACCTACCGGCGACGCGGGATAACCTTCAAAGGGCCGTTGAGGCCTTCAAAAAAAAATCCATTGAGATATCCGCATTCTCGGCCGTTACCGGCGAGGGTCTCGACCCCCTCTTGGGCAAAATCTTCAGCTCCATGGACGAAATGCGGAGAGACAGGGGTAAGACCTCATGAACACGAGAAAAGAGATCTTCGGAAAGGTGAAGAAGGTCCTCATCAAGATCGGCAGCGCCGTCCTGACGGGGGAAAACGGTCTCGACCTGAACATCATCGAGCACCTCGTGGACCAGATGGTGGATCTGAAGAAGAGGGGATGCCACGTCGTCATCGTCACCTCGGGCGCCATCGCCTCGGGGAAGCATCGCATGGGCATCACGGCCCCCCTCAAGAGCATGCCCCAGAAACAGGCCGCGGCGGCCATCGGCCAGAGCCGCCTCATGCGGGTCTATTCCAACGCCTTCGGCAAGCACGGGATCTACGTGGCCCAGATCCTCCTCACCATGAGCGATCTAACGGACCGCCGCCGGTTCCTGAACATCCGCAACACCCTCTTCACCCTCCTGGATTGGGGCGTCGTCCCCATCATCAACGAGAACGACACGGTGGCCACGGACGAGATCAAGTTCGGCGACAACGACCAGCTGGCGGCCATGATCGCCAACATCATCGAGGCCCACCTCCTCATCAACCTCACGAGCACCGAGGGTCTTTACGACCGCAACCCCGCCCGTTCTAAAAAGGCCCGGGTCATTCCCCTGGTGCGTCACATCTCCGACGACATCGAGGCCGTGGCCACAAGCGAGGCCACGGACGTGGGCACGGGGGGCATGCGGAGCAAGGTCCTCGCCGCCAAGAAGGTGGTGGCCTTCGGTATCCCCTACATCATCGCCTCCGGCAAGGATCCCTGCATCCTCAAGGATCTCTTCGCGGGCAAGGAAAAGGGGACCCTTTTCCTCCCCATGGCGGAGCATCTCACGAGCCGCAAGCACTGGATCGCCTACACCCTCCGTTCCCGGGGCAAGATCATCCTCGACGAGGGGGCCAAAAAGGCCCTTATCGAACAGGGCAAGAGCCTCCTCCCCTCGGGCATCGTAGGGGTGGAGGGGGACTTCGGGGTGGGAGACCCCGTCCTGTGCGTGGACACGGAGGGCAACATCCTCGCCAAGGGGATCGTCAACTACGGCGCCGCCGAATGCCGGAAGATCATGGGCCTCAAATCCTCCAAGATCGCCCAGGTCCTGGGATACAAGGACTACGACGAGGTGATCCACCGGGACAACATGGCGGTGGCGAAGAAAACCTCCTGAGGTCCCCAAGGCCCCCTGGGCCTCAGGCGAGGTGGGTCCACAGGATCCTAAGACCGATGGCGATAAGGATGCCGCCCCCCACGACCCCCACCCGCTCGCCGAACAGGCGGCCCACCCTCTCACCCAAAAGGACGCCCGCCGCCGTCATCGTGAAGGCCACGACCCCGATGACGACACTGGGGATAAAGACGGGTGTCTTTAGAAAGGCCAGGCTCATCCCCACCGCGAGGGCATCGATGCTCGTGGCCACGGAGAGGATCAAAAGGGTGACGCCCCGGGTGGGGTCGTTTAACCGCTCGTGGGCCTCGCCCCGGAGGCCCTCGTGAATCATCTTCCCGCCGACGATGACGAGGAGACCGAAGGCGACCCAATGATCGTACTCACCCACCAGGTCGGAGACGGTCGCCCCTCCCGCCCAGCCCAGGAGGGGCATGAAGAACTGGAAGAGGCCGAAGGAGAAGGAGAGGCGCAAAAGGGCTCCCGGGGACACGTCCCGGCGCGTGGCCCCCACGCCCACGGCCACGGAAAAGGCATCCATGGCCAGGGCGAGGGCGAGGACGAAGATCTCGAGGAGGGTCATCATCACCTCTTGGACCCGGCCAATCGTTCCAGGACGGCCGCCGCCGTCTTTCTGCCCATGCGGGCCGCCTTCGCCAGGCCTTCCACGCCCGCCTTCAGCATCTCCTCGGGGCCGCTGAAAGCCCTAAGGAGGGCCCTCTTGCGGGCCTCCCCGATCCCCGGCACACCGTCGAGGAAGGACCCCATGCCCTCCCTCTCCCTCAGGCGGCGGTGATAGGAGACGGCGAAGCGATGGGCCTCGTCCCTTATGTGCTGGAAGAGATGGAGAACGGAGGGGTGTCTGCGTAGGGAGACGGCGTCCCTGCGGCCCGGCAGATAGACCCGGTCCGTCTCCGTCGCGTCCCACGCCCCGGGGCCCTTGGCGATGGCGACCACGGCCTGGCCCTTGACGCCCAGTTCTCTCATCACCGCCAAGGCGCAGCGGAGATGACCCTTTCCCCCGTCCACGATAACCAGGTCCGGGTGGGGCTCCTCCCGGGAGAAACGACGCCTCAGGACCTCGGAGATCATGGCGTAGTCGTCCCCCTCCGTGACGGCGTGGACACGCCAGCGCCGGTAGCTCCCCTTTTCGGGCGCCCCGTCGACGAAGACGGCCCGGGCGCCGACGGCCTGGCGCCCACCCAGGTCGGAGATGTCGAAACACTCCATCCGACGGGGGATGACCTTGAGGTCCAACAGAGCCGCCGCCTCCTCCAGGGTCCTCTCCATCTCCCCGGCCGAGGCGAGGCGCGCGGCCAAGAGCTCCTCGGCGTTGCGGCAGGCCATCTCCAGAAGGGCCTTCCCCTCCCCCCTCTTGGGAACGGAGAGCGTGACCTTTCCCCCCCGGCGGTCCCGGAGCCAATCCGACAGGACCTCACGGCCCTCCGGCGCGACGGGCAGGATGATCCGGGGGGGGATAGACACCCCTTCGTCGTAGCGGCGCTGAAGGACCGCCGCCATGACGGCGGCCGGTTCCATATCCAGGCGGATCAGGGGTAGGTCCGCCCGCCCCGTCAGTCTCCCGCCGCGTACCGTGAGGAGGCAGACCTGGGTGACCCCCTCGCGACGGTTCATCCCGTAGACGTCACCGTCGCCGAAGGCCAGGGAGGTGACCCGCTGTCTCTCTATTACCCCCCGCAGGGCCTTGAGACGATCCCGAAGGACGGCGGCCTCCTCGAAACGCTCCGCCGCCGCCGCGATTCTCATCTCCTCCTCGAGGGCGGCGATGAGGCGCCCCTCCCGCCCCTCGAGAAAGGCGACGGCGTCAGCCACCGCCCGACGGTAATCCTCCTCCCTCACGAGACCGCGACAGGGGCCGCGGCACCGGCCGATCTCGAACTCCAGGCAGGGTCTTTTCCTGGCCCTCAGTTCCCGGTCGCTGCAGACCCGGAGGCCGAAGGCCTGCTGGAGAAAATCGAGGGCCTCCTTGGCCGCGGCGCTCGAAGGGTAGGGGCCGAAGTACCGGGCCCCGTCCTTTTTGGGACGCCTCTGGAGGCGGAGGGAGGGGACAGGGGAGGAGGGGTCGATGCGGATGTGGAAATAGGCCCGGTCGTCCCGGAAGTCGATGTTGTAACGAGGCCGGTGCTCCTTGATGAGGTTGTTCTCCAGGATCAGGGCCTCCTTTTCCGTGGCCGTGACGATGAAATCGACGTCCCTTACCCGGGAGACGAGGAAGGGGATCATGGGACGGGTGTCGGCGCCGAGATAGGAGCGGAGGCGCGCCCTCAAGTCCTTCGCCTTCCCCACGTAAAGGACCTTTCCCTCCCCGTCCCGCATGAGGTAAACACCCGGCCCCCGGGGTGCCTCCGCCACCTTGCCCCGCAGGAGAGAGAGTTTGTCCTTCCCTTCCCCCTTCACAAGTCCTCGGGATCCCCCCCGAAATCAATAAGGATCTTCGTCAGTTCCTTGATCTTGTCCCTGAGTTCCGCCGCCCGCTCGAACTCCAGGTCCCGGGCGGCGGCCTTCATCTCCTCCCGGAGGCGCCGGATCGTCTCCCCCAGATCGTCACCGACCCCCCAGGGCCGCGCCTCCTCCTCCACGACGGGGACGGTCACGTAATCCGCCTCGTAGATCGAGGCGAGGATGGAGGAGATCTCCTTGCGGATCGACTCGGGGGTGATGCCGTGCTCGCGGTTGTACCTCTCCTGAAGCTCCCTCCGCCGCCTCGTCTCTTCGAGACAGGCCGCGATGGCCGGGGTCGTTTCCTGGGCGTACATGATGACGGTGCCCTCGAGGTGACGGGCCGCCCGACCGCTCGTCTGCATCAGGGAACGTTCCGAGCGGAGGAAGCCTTCCCGGTCCGCGTCGAGGATGGCCACGAGGGACACCTCGGGGATGTCGAGGCCCTCCCGGAGGAGGTTGACGCCCACGAGGACATCGAACCGGCCGAGGCGGAGGTCCCGGATGATCTCGACCCGCTCGAGGGTCTTGACGTCGGAGTGGAGATACCGGACGCGCACACCCAAACCCTCGTAGTAGTCCGTCAATTTTTCCGCCATCCGCTTCGTGAGGGTCGTAACGAGGACCCTGTGGCCCCTCTTCACCCGGTCCCTGATCTCCCCGAGGAGATCGTCCACCTGAGACGTTACGGGCTTGACGATCACCTCGGGGTCCATAAGGCCCGTGGGTCGGATGATCTGTTCCACCACGGCCCCGGCGGCCTTACCGAGCTCGTAGGGCGCGGGGGTGGCGGAACAGTAGAGGCGCTGCTGGGGGAAGGCCTCGTACTCCTCGAACCTCAGGGGCCGGTTGTCAAGGGCGGAGGGCAAACGAAAACCAAAGTGGACGAGGGTCTCCTTCCGGGACCGGTCCCCCCGGTACATCCCCATGAGCTGGGGGATGGTGGCGTGACTCTCGTCGATGATGATGAGGGCGTCCCGGGGCAGGTACTCGAGGAGGGTCGGCGGCGGTTGCCCGGGCCGGCGTCCCGTGAGGTGGCGGGAGTAGTTCTCTATGCCCTGGCAGTAACCCATCTCCTCCATCATCTCCAGGTCGAAAAGGGTCCTTTGCTTGAGACGCTGGGCCTCGAGGATCCTGCCCTCCCCCTCCAGCTCCGCGAGGCGCTCCCTCAGTTCCTCCCGGATGTGGGCGATGGCCCGCCTGAGGTTCACCTCCGTCGTCACGTAATGACTGCCGGGATAGACGGCCGCCTTGCTCAGGGTCTCGATCCGCCTGCCCCTGAGGGGGTCCACGAGGGTGATCCGCTCCAGGGTGTCACCGAAGAACTCGAGGCGGAGGGCATGTTCCTCCTCGTAGATGGGGAAGATCTCCACGATGTCCCCCCGGACACGGAAGGTGCCCCGGTGGAAGTCCAGATCGTTGCGGGTGTACTGGATCTCCACGAGGCGGCGGAGGACCGCCTCCCTCGAGACCTCCATCCCCTCCTCGAGATAGAGGAGCATCCCCGCATAGGCCTCGGGCGAACCGAGGCCGTAGATGCAAGAGACGCTGGCGACGATGATGACGTCCCTCCTCTCGAAGAGAGACCGGGTGGCGCTGTGGCGGAGCTTGTCTATCTCCTCGTTGATGGCGGAGTCCTTCTCGATGTAGGTATCCGTGGCGGGGATATAGGCCTCTGGCTGGTAGTAGTCGTAATAGCTGACGAAATACTCGACGGCGTTTTCGGGGAAGAGGGCCTTGAACTCGCCGTAGAGCTGGGCGGCAAGGGTCTTGTTGTGGGCGATGATGAGGGCCGGCCGGCCGAGCTGGGCGATGACATGGGCCATGGTGAAGGTTTTCCCCGATCCCGTCACGCCCAGAAGGACCTGATGGGGCAAACCCCGCCGAAAACCCTTGACCAGCTCGGCAATGGCGCGGGGTTGATCGCCCCGGGGCTGGAAATCGGAGACGAGTTTGAAAGGCCCTTCCTCCATGGCCCCCTACATGACATTTCCGGCGTAAAATCTCAAAGGGAAACCCATCCGAGACCCGCGGGGCTTTTCTTCCTTGACAACATACCCCCCTTGTGTTTAGGAAAGTCGCTTATCGTCTCATTCAAACATCGAGAGAAGGTGAATAGAGGACCATGAAGAAAACATTGAAACCCGTAAGCAATCTCAAACGGAAGAGAACCCACGGCTTTCTCGTGCGCATGTCAACCCGGGGGGGTCGTCTGGTCCTCAGCAGACGGCGCGCCAAGGGTAGAAAGAGGTTGACCGTCTGATTACGGATCGGGGCCGCGGCGGGGCACGATGGGGGGAGCGAGGTTCTGCAGGCGGGAACGGATCAGGAAAAAACAAGACTTCTTGAGGATATACAGAGAGGGCGTCCGGGGTGGGACACGGCATTTCCGTTGGGTCCTCTGCAGGAATCCCGAGGGGATGCGCCGTCTGGGTATCACGGCGGGAAGGAAAACGGGCAACGCCGTGCGCAGGAACAGGATCAAACGCCTCCTCCGGGAGTTCTTCCGTCTGAACAAGGCCAGGCTCCCGGAAGGCATGGATATCGTCATCACCGTCCGGGAACGGGTCCCCTACCTGACCTACGCGGATGTCTTCCGGGAACTGGAAGGGCTGTTGGAACCCCGTGCGGATGATTGAGAAAATCCTCCTCCTGATCATCAGGATATATCAAGTCTGTCTGTCACCCCTATTCCCCCCCAGTTGCCGCTTCACCCCCACGTGCTCGGAATACGCCCGGGAGGCCATCTCCAGGTATGGTCCCTGGAAGGGCTCCTTCATGGGTCTGCGGCGGGTGCTGCGCTGCCACCCCTTCCACCCGGGGGGATACGATCCCGTGGGGTGACATAGTAAACGGAGGTTTCCCATGGACAAAAGAACGATCCTCGCCATCGTCCTATCGATGATGGTCATCATCATATATCAGGTCTTCTTCTTAAAACCGCCCCCGAAACAGCCCCCCCCGCAGGGGAAGGTCCAGGAGGCGGTGAAGGAGGCGACACCGCCTGCGACGGCGGTCCAGACACCGGTCAAGGCCTCCGCCCCGGCCGGGGCCGTGAAGGTCCAGACGCCGGCGGCGGTGCAAACCGTCGCCCCGGAGAGGGAGGTAGTGGTCGAGACCCCCCTGTACCGGGCCGTCTTCACCACCAGGGGCGGGGCCCTCAAATCCCTGGTCCTGAAGCATTACCGCAAGACCCTGGCCGAGAACTCCGACCCCGTGGAGATGGTCGATATCCCGGCGGGGATGCCCCACCCCTTACAGGTGTCCTTCCCCGCCTCCTCCGTGGACGTGCCGCCAGGTCTCCCCTTCGAGACCAAGACGAGGGCCCTCAACCTGGCGGCCGACGCCGACAAGGCCGCCCTCACCTTCACGGGGGTGGTACCCGGGGTCATGGAGATCGAAAAGGTCTTCACCTTCCATCCCTCTCAGTATGTCTTCGAACTGGAGGTGCGTCTCCGCAACCTCTCCGAGACCCCCCTCAACCAGAATCTCAGCCTCAACTGGTTCCACTTCGCCGATCCCAAGGCCGAGACGGACAGCTACGCCAACGAGGGGCCGGTGGTCCACCTGAACAAGGATATGGAGCGTTTCCAGGCGAAAAAGGTGGAGACGGAAAAGGTCCTGGGCCCCGGTGTCCTCTGGGGGGGATATGAAAACAAGTATTTCATCGTCGCCATGATCCCCCAGAACCCCTCCCTGACGACGACCGTCCTCGCTAAAGACCAGGCGAACCTCGTGTCCGTGGGGCTCCGGGGGGCCAAGAGCATCATCCCACCGGCCCAGACGGGGACCTTTTCGTACAGTCTCTTCATCGGCCCCAAGGATTACACCATCCTCAAGGCCCAGGGTCTCAAGCTGGAGGAGGCCATCGACTTCGGCTCGTGGCTCAAGTGGCTCGCCATCCCCCTCCTCGTGGCCCTGAAATTCCTCTATGGCTACGTCCACAACTACGGGCTGGCCATCATCATCCTGACGATCATCATCAAGATCATCTTCTGGCCCCTGGGCAACAAGAGCTATGAATCCATGAAGGAGATGCAGAAGATTCAACCCAAGATCCAGGAGCTCAGGGAGAAATACAAGAACGACCGGCAGCGCCTCTCCCAGGAGACCATGGCCCTCTACCGGGCCCACAAGGTCAACCCCATGGGGGGCTGTCTGCCCATGCTCATTCAGATACCTGTCTTCTTCGGTCTCTACAAGACCCTCCTGTACGCCATCGAACTGCGTCATTCACCGTTCATCTGGTGGATCCGGGACCTTTCCGACAAGGACCCCTACTACATCACCCCCATCGTCATGGGGGGGACCATGTGGCTCCAGCAGAAGATGACCCCCACGGGGGGCGACCCGATGCAGCAGAAGGTGATGCTCTGGATGCCCGTGATCTTCACCTTCCTTTTCCTCAACTTCCCCTCGGGCCTGGTCATCTATTGGCTCTTCAACAATATCATCAGTATCGGCCAGCAATACTACATCAACAAGAGGTACAATTGAGAGGCACAACCCATGAAGGACGACAGGATTGAAGTGGAAGGCAAGACCATCGACGAGGCCATCACCAAGGCCTGCGAGACCTTCGGCGTCCCCCGGGAGAAGCTCCACATCGAAATCCTCGCCGAAGGGACCCCCGGTTTCTTCGGTCTGGGCTCGAAGAAGGCCAGGATCAGGGCGGGCCTCCTCAAGATCGACGTGACGTCCATCATCGACGAAGGGGACGGACTTCCCGCCAGACCCGTCCCTCCCCCGGAAACCGATGGGTCCTTGACGACCCAGGAGGGGGCGGATGCCCTCAGGGCGAAGGAGATCCTCGAGGGGATCCTGGAGAGGATGCAGATCCCCTGCCCCGTGTCGGTGGAGGAAAACGAAGAGATCATCTTCCTGAACATCCAAGGGGACGGGGGAGGCCTCCTGATCGGCAAGAAAGGTCAGAACCTCGACGCCCTCCAGCACATCCTCAACAAGGCGGTGCACCGCGGCGGCAACGGCGGCAAGATGATCGTCGTCGACACGGAGACCTACCGGAAACGCCGGGAGGAGATGCTCGTCAACCTGGCGGCGCGTCTCGGCGAAAAGGTCAAAAAGACCCAAAAGGCCGTGACGGTGGGAAACATGAACGCCCACGAACGGCGCATCATCCACCTGGCCCTGAAGAACGACACCGAAGTCGTCACCAAGAGCCGCGGAGAGGGGGACCTGAGGAAGATCCTCATCATGCCCGCCAAAAGGGAAAAGGCGCGGGAGAGGCGATCACATAACCAAGAGGCCACCGCCAAATAGAGGACCATGGGGGACACCATCGCCGCCATTGCCACACCCCCCGGCCTGGGAGGGATCGCCGTGATCCGGGTCAGCGGCCCGGAGGCGGAGACGATCGCCGGGCGTATCTTCCGGCCCAAGGGGGCGATATCCCGTTTGCGGAGTCACACCCTCCACGCCGGTACCATCGTCTCACCCTCCACGGGTGAGATCGTCGACGAGGTCCTGGCGGTGATCATGCGCAAGCCCCGTTCCTACACCGGGGAAGATGTCCTGGAGATCCACTGCCACGGGGGTTACGTCGTACCCCGGGCGGTCCTCGAGGCGGTCCTCCAAGCCGGCGCCCGGCCGGCCGAGGCGGGGGAATTCACTCGCCGCGCCTTCCTCAACGACCGCATGGACCTGAGCCAGGCGGAGGCCGTGGGGGAGTTGATCACGGCCGCCACATCCGAAGGGGCCCGTCTGGCCCTCTCCCACCTGGGGGGTGCCGTCGGTGCCAGGATCGCCGCCGCGGAGGAGCGACTCATGGACCTCCTGGCCCGTCTGGAGGCCTCCCTGGACTTCGGCGAAGACGAGGGGATCCCGGCCCGGGAGGGCATAGCCGACCGTATCCAGGAGGAGGTCCGCCTCCTCAACGACCTCGCCGACACCTACAGGACGGGACGTCTCTATCGTCAGGGGGCGGGTGTGGTGATCATGGGACGGACCAACGTCGGCAAATCGAGCCTCCTCAACCGCCTCCTCGGGGAGACGAGGGCCATCGTCACCCCCCTGCCCGGCACGACCCGCGACTTCATCGAGGAGGCCGTGGACGTGGTGGGGCTTCCCGTACGCCTCACGGACACGGCGGGCATCCGCCCTACGGACGACATGATCGAGCAGGCGGGTATCGACCTGGTCTGGGAACGGGTGGGGAAGGCCGACGCCGTCATCCTCCTCTTCGACGGCTCGGAACCCATCACCGCCGAGGATCGGGATATCGCCGAGCGCCTCGCCGGGAAAAAGGTCCTTTACGTGATCAACAAATCCGATCTCGCCCCCGCCTTCGCCGAGAAGGATCTCCCCCTTGCCCACGCGGATGCGACGCCCCTGAGGGTCTCCGCCAAGACCGGTGAGGGGATGGAGACCCTGAAGGAGGCCCTCTACCGTCTCCTCACCGCCTCAGAGAAAGGGGAGGGGGAGCATGACGGCTGTGTCCTGACGGTCCTGCGCCACCGTCTTGCCGTGGAAAAGGCCGTCTTTCACCTCTGCCAGGCCTCGGGGGCCGCCGTCGCCGGGGCTTACCCCGAATTGATCGCCGAGGACCTCCGTGACGCCCTGGACGCCCTGGGGGAGATCTCGGGCCGGACGGTCAACGACGCCGTCCTCGACCGCATCTTCGCCCACTTCTGTATAGGCAAATAGACCTTTCGCCGACGGCACTTCTTTACAAAAGAAGAACTCCATGCTACTGAAGGCCTAAAAAAGGGGGTGGTAGCCATGAAAAAGATCTCGACCCTCCTGGGGGTCCTGCTGTTTGTGTCGACCCTCGCCGCTTTCGACGCCGCCGCCCAGGTGAGCTGCGTCGACGCAGAGGGGGAGGCCATCATCGCCAACAACGATCTCCCCTCGGCCCGTCTGGAGGCCGTCGCCAGGGCCAAATGGCACGCCATCGAAAAGACCGTGGGGGTGGATGTCAAGGCGGGGAGCCTCGTATCCAACTTCGCCATCGTCGAGGACGTCATGAAGACCCAGGTGGGGGGATCCGTCAAGAGCTTCACGAAGAGGTACGAAAAACAGAAAGACGGCACCTTGGTGGTGGGCATCAACGCCTGCGTGGAACCCAAAAAGGCCAGGGAGGCCATCGCCTCCGACCTCACCCTCAACAGCGGCATCGCCGTCTTCATCCCCGCCCGTAAACCGGGGAAGGGGGGCGGGGATGATGAGTACGAGGAAACGAACGTCCTTTCCGAGAATCTCATCGCCAAACTGAGGGAACAGAACTATACCGTGGTGGACGTCGTCCCGACCCAGACCGTGGACGCCGCCGCCATCGAGAGGGCCGTCAGGGGGGGCAGCACCGTCGCCCTGCGGGGGATGATGTACCGCTTCCTCTCGAGTGTCGTCATCATCGGCCGGACGGACTACACCATCTCCACCAAGAAGGGCGAGGACATCGGTTACGGCCTCTCCATGCCCTTCAACAACGTCACCGTCCGCCTCACCTACCGCATCGTGGCCCGCAACAACAAGACGGGCAACATGGAGATCCTCCATGCCGGCGCGGAACAGGGCCGCGGCCTGAGACCGAGCGTGGAGGACGCGGCCCACGAGGCCTTGAGAAACGTGGCGGAGAAGGTGACGCCGGTGATCCTAGATAAAGTCGCCGCCTATCTCCAGGGCAACGTGAAGAAGATCAGGGTGAAGGTGGAGGGGGTCACGGACCTCGACACGAACATGGAGGTCAAGGGGATCCTCCAGAACGTCGTTTGGGTGACGGAGGTGGAGGAGAAGGAACTGGGTTCCTTCCTCGTGAGCTACCCGGAAAACACCCTCTACCTGGCCAATTCTCTGCAGCAGCGGGGGGGGTTCACCTTGAAGAACTTCACCCCTTATTCTTTGACCATGGTCTATCAAAAATAAGGAGGTTCTCATGAAAAGGTCTCTTCCCTTGTGCCTGATGGTCCTTTTCCTCATCGCCGGCTGCGCCACGGCCCCGAAGATCGATCTGACCACCTTCGTGCCCGACCGGACGCAGAAGATAAACATACCGCCCATCTGCAAGCCCAAGTACGACGCCCCCCTGCCCCTCGTCGCCGTGGCTAACTTCACCAACAACACCACCTTCGACTTCGCCAGCGTCGTCCAGAGCCAGGTCCAGGGATCCGGTGAAAGGACCGCCGTGGGCGGTGCCGCCGTGGGCGTCGCTCCCGGGGCGGCCGGCGTCGTGTGGGGGGCGAGGGAAAGGAGCCGTTTCCAGACGGACGCCCAGACGATCTCCCGCCAGGTCAACGCCCGCCTCTCGGAGAGCATCGAGGACGGGGTCACGGACGAGATCGTCAACATGGGGGGTGCCAAGGTCTACACCCGCAAGGAGATGGGCAAGATCTTCTCCGAGCAGAAGTTCCAGCAGTCCGGCATGGTGGACGACGCCACCCTGGTCAGCCTCGGGAGGCTCAGGGGCGTCAAGTACATCATCACCGGCTCGGTGAACAACGTGGACCTGAAATGGGTCAGCCATGAGTCGGCCCGCAAGGGCCTCACGAGGGGCGGGAGCGGCAGCTTCGCCCTCGACCTCATTGGGGTGGCCGTGGCCGCCGGTCTGGAAACCCAGGAGGGTTGGAACATCGGGACGGAACTGACCCTGAGGGTCCTGGACGTGGAGAGCGGCGAGGTCTTGTTCTCGAAGCGCATGACGGGGAAACACATCATCGGCAAGACCCCCTACCCCAATTACGACGCCCTCATCGGAGGGATCAAGAAGGCGGCGGGAAACAGTCTCCAGCAGGCCCGCCCCGAGTTGTCCAAGTATTTCCCCATCAAGGGCTACATCACCATGCTGAAACAGAGCCCCGACGGAAAGCAGAAGGCCGCCCGGGTCAGCATGGGGGAAAAGCAGGGGATCAAGGCCGGGAACGTGCTCTATGTCTATAATTTCGAGGAGGTCGAAGATCCCATGTCGGGCAAGAAGGAGTGCGACGTCCAGCGCCTCCCCGTGACCCTCGTCGTGTCGTCGGACCAGTTGCAACCCAACGCCTCCTGGGCCATGGTGGAGGCGCCGAGCCCCGCCCATCTCCAGATGATCAAGGTCGGCCAGCTCGTGGAAAGGAAACCGTTGCCGTAAAAACAAAACGGCGGGAGGCGAACCAACGCCCCCGCCGTTTCTTTATGGTCCCTACGCGCCCGGGGGCAAAGGCCCGGGTGTTTTTTTCAGCTCTCCAGCCCCTCGAGAAAGGCCATGACGTTGCGGCCGAGGACCCGGTGGTTGTAACCGCCCTCAAGGATGCCGAAATACCCCCCCTTGTTCTTCCTCGCCGCCTCCCGGACCATCCGGCCCATCTCCTTGTAGTCCTCCGTGGCCAACAAACCTCCCCAGTCCTCCTGGTGGTTGTCGAAACCCGCCGAGACGCCGATGAGGTCCACCTGCCGCTGTCCGAGGAAAGACTCGACCCCCGCGAGGTAATCCCGCCGGCTGGACGAGGAGGGGTTGTAGATGGAGACGTATTTCTTACCCCCCAGGATGTTCACCGTCCCGTCACCGAAGTGGAGGTCGAAATCGAGGACGAGGGCCGTCTGTATGGCGCCCTCCCTCTTCAGCTTCTCCAGGGCGATGGCCATGTTGTTGAAATAGCAGAAACCCCAGGCGCTGCCCGCCGAGGCGTGATGACCCGGCGGTCGTATGAGACCGAAGCAGGGTTCCGTCAGACCGACGCGGGCGGCCTGCACGGCGCCCCCCGCCGCGAGGGCGGCGATGTCGTAAAGGCCCTCCCGGCGGACCATCTCGATATGGGACTCCGTGTGGACGGCGGCGATGTCCTGCCGGGAGGCGGGAACGGCCTCGATCATCTCCACCTTGTCCCTGATCACCGCGAGGACCGCCTCTACCCTCCCCGTCGCCGCGGCGGGGTCGGAACAGTATGAGACCTCAAACGATTTGGAATAGACGACCTTCATATCCCCACCTCCCAAAACAATGGATTCAAGGCAGAAAACCCCTCGCCCTGAGGAGCTTCACCGTGTTGGCCGACATGGGCAGGAGCAGGCATTCCTCGGGGGATACCCAGCGGGCCTCGAGGGCGTCATCCGCCCCCTTCGCCTCCCCGTCCACGTACTCGGCCTCGAGGTCCACAACGACGAAGTGAAAACGGCTCCGCCCCTCTTCGTCCTTCTCGATGAGGTCGAAGACATAGATCACCTCCCCCGCCTTGACCCTCACGCCCGTTTCCTCGTAGGTCTCCCTTTCGGCGCCCTCGGACAGGGTCTCCCCCAGCCTCAGGGTTCCGCCCGGGACGGCCCACAACCCCCGACGGGGCTCGACACCCCGTTTCACCAACAACACCCTCCCCTCCCGAAGGACGACGGCCCCCACGCCCACCACGGGATGGTCGGGGTACTCCCTCTTCTTCCCCCCCCGACTCATCGGAACCGCAGACGAAAAACGGCGGTCTGCCATGCCTCGCTCCCCCCGTTGTAGGATCTCTCGGTAAAGACGGCCCGCCCTTCGCCGTCGATCATGATCACCGTGGAGGAGCGGGTTCCGTAGACGGGACTGGTGATGAAGATGGGAGAAAGGATCCTCTCCCACTCGCGGCCAACTCCCGTGTTGGGCAGTTCCTCGTCACCCGCCGGTGTCCGATCGGCGAGGATCCTGAAGAGGGCCTCCACCTCGGGCCGCTCCGCCGCGGCAAGGTATGAGGCAAGGGCCTCCCTCCCCCGGGCGACCTTAGGCCAGGGGACGTCGAGGAGGGAGTTGCTCAGGCCGTGGAACCCTTCCGTGAGACGCCCCCCCACACCCCGGTTGGAGTAATGATAGAGATCCTCCACCGTCCCGAAGATGATGCTGAAACCGTTGTACCGTGGCCCTTCCCTCTCCAGGAGCCCCAGGTAGTCCCGGGGGGACTCGATGCCTTCGAGGAAGCGCCGGACCAGCCAGCCCCGGGAAGGGGCCCCCTCCCGGTGGGAGAGAGGATCGCGGTAGTTCGTCAGGGCGGCGATGCGGCCTCCCCTGGTGACGCCGCACCATGTCCCGCCTTCCTTGAGGTCCCGGCCCGCCAAAACATCCGGGTTCTCCTCCCAGAAATCGGCGCAGGCCGCGGGCCGCTCGTAAAACTCGTCGCGGTTGGCCGCCAGGACGAAAGGGTAGCGTGGATGGACGCCGTAGGCGAGAAGGATGAGACACATCTCAATGGAGGCGCTTCCTCAAGGCCTCGACCACGGCCGACATGGTCGCCCCCGCGGGGGCGTGGATGACGATGTCGGCGTTGGCGTCATAGGGTGTCTCGGAGAGGTTGATGATGACCAGCTTCGCCCCCCCGCCCTTGGCGTAGATGGGGATATAGGCCGCGGGATAGACGACGAGGGAAGAACCGATGACGATGAGGAGATCGCACGTGGCGGCGTGCCGATTGGCCTCCCTCAGGGTCTGCTCCGGCAGGGCCTCGCCGAAGAAGATCACGTCCGGTTTCAACAGCCCCCGGCAATGGGGGCAGGAGGGGACCTCATCACTCTCCCGACCCGTCTGTAGGATGCTGCCGAGGGTGAAACGCTCGTAACAGCCGAGGCACTTGATCCACCGCATGTTGCCGTGGAGCTCGTAGACCCGGGACGGGTCGTTCCCCGCCCGCTGGTGGAGGTCGTCCACGTTCTGGGTGATGACGCATTGGAGCTTGCCGATGGATTCGAGCCAAGCCACGGCCCGGTGGGCCTCGTTCGGTTCCGCCTGGTCGAAGAGGCCGCTGTTGAGGAGGAAGCGCCACTGCTTCCGGCGACACTCGGGGTCGTAGAGGAACTTGTCGATGGTGAAGTCGTCGGGATCGAAGCGGGACCAGATCCCCCCGGGGCTCCGGAAATCGGGGATGCCTGACTCGGTGCTGACACCGGCGCCCGTGAATACCACCACCCTGTTGCTCTCGGCGATCAGGGCCGCCACGGCCTCGATCTTGTCGAGGGGCAAAGGCCGGTCGTTCATGACCTCATCCTTCCGTCATCCAAAGTGGAAGGGGGCCGCCCTCCTGGGGGCGGCCCCCCTTTATGTCACTTCTTAACCGTGTAGTCCACCACGGCCTCGACACGGCGGTTCTTCTGCCTGCCCGCCGCCGTCTTGTTGGTGGCGATGGGTTTCGTCATCCCGTAGCCCTTGGAGGTCAAGCGGTTGGCCTCGATGCCGAAGTGCTTGATCAGGTAGGCCCGGACGCTCTCCGCCCGGCGCAGGGAGAGCTGCTGGTTGTACTCCTTCCCGCCGATGTTGTCCGTGTGTCCCTCGATGACGACGTTAAGCTCGGGATGGGCCTTCATGACGTCGGCGAACTTTTTGAGCTCCTTGTGATACTTCGCCTTGACGACGGCCTTGTCAAAGTCGAACTCGACATTGATCCGCGCCCGGCCCTTTTCCATCATCTCCTTGTGGACCGCCGCGGCCGCCGCGGCTTCCTTCTTCTGCTCCTCCGTCTGGAGGACCAAGGTGGTGGCGCAGGCCTGGTCGCTCCGGTCGGATTCCTGACCGCCCTCCGAAACGGCGGTGACATTGTAGCAGTAATTCGTGTCGGCCTTGAGGCCCTTGTCGGCCAGGGCGGGAACCGTGGCCGTGGTCAGGTAAAGACCGTCCCGGTAGACCTTGTAACCCGCGGCCCCTTCGACCTTCTGCCAGGCCACGTCGATCTCCTGGTCGGATACGGCCTTGGCGGTGATGCCCGCCGGGGCGGCCACGGCCTTTCCAAGGGTGGTGGCGCAGGCCTGCTGGCTCTTCTCCGATTCCTCACCGGCGGGGGCCACGGCGGTGACGTTGTAGCAGTAACGGGTCCCGGCGTTGAGACCGCTGTCGGCCAGAGCGGGGGCGGTGGTGGAAGTCAGGTAGGCACCGTCACGATAGACCTGATAACCCGTGGCGCCTGCCGACTCCTTCCAGGCGACATTGATCTGGGCCTCCGAGACGGGCGTCGCCGTAATGCCCGTGGGGGCGTAGATGACGGCCTTCGGTTTCTCCGCCTCGGGGGCTGCCTCCCGCACCGGGGGTTTCTTTTCTCCCCCGAAGAGGAAGCTGAAGCCCAGGTTGTAGGACCAGTTCTTCTTGGAATCGTCGAAGATGAACATGTGGCGGACATCGGCGCGCAGGGCGAACCAGTCCGTCAGGAAGAACTTCAGTCCCCCGCCGTAATCGGCGGCGGTGGCGCTTTTATTGGCCATCCCCTTGGGGTAGTCGATACTCTGGCCCCCGAAACCGGCCGCCAGGAAGGGCACGACCCGCCACTGGGGGAAGAGGTGGAGGATCCCCTCGAGGCGGTAGTTACCCACGCTGCTCGTGTCGTCGACATTTATGGCCCGGTCGTATTTCGTCCGGATGAAATCCCCCGAGGCCTCGAGGCCGAAGTACCGTGTGAAGTCGTAACCCAGCCGCAGGCCGTAGGCGGGGGCGCTGTTGAGATGCTGATCCCCGTCGAAGACATGTCCCCCGACGTAGGGGGTGACGGAAAAGGTCCCGGATCGGACCTGGGCGTACCCCGCCACGGTGGTGAAAACGAGGGATACCGCTACCAAAACCGCCATCAATAATACCCTCTTCATAACCCCACTCCTTTCCTTGAGGATTTAATTTGTAGTTTATAGGAGAGTCCCCCGAGAAAATCAACCCCTAAACACCCCCGTTGACAATTCGATCCTTTCCTGCTGAGGTGGCACCATGGTTTCAGACGAGGCGATGATGACCCTGGCCCTTCGAGAGGCGGCCCGGGGTCTCGAGAGGGGTGAGGTGCCCGTGGGGGCCGTCCTGGTCAAAGACGGGAGGATCCTGGCGCGGGCCCACAACGCCTGCCTGACCATGAACGACCCCACGGCCCACGCCGAGGTTCTGGCCCTCCGGGAGGGCGGCCGGATCCTGGGCAACTACCGCCTCATGGACACGACCCTGTACGTGACCCTCGAGCCCTGCATCATGTGTACAGGTGCCCTCGTCCACGCCCGGGTCTCCCGCCTCGTTTACGGCGCCGCCGATCCCAAGGGGGGTGCCGTGGCATCCCTTCACCGCCTCCTGGCGGATGAGCGCCTCAACCATCGCGTCCTGGTCACGGCGGGTATCCTGGAGGGACCGTGCGGAGAAATTTTGAGTGGATTTTTCCGAAAAAAGAGGCTATCATCACCACTCCGTTCGGATCCAGAAGACGAACGAAGCGGAGAGATACCGAAGTGGTCGTAACGGGATCGACTCGAAATCGATTTGGGGGCCAAAAGCTCTCACGGGGGTTCGAATCCCCCTCTCTCCGCCATTTTGGAAAATCCCGGAGAGATGCCTGAGAGGCCGAAAGGGCACGACTGGAAATCGTGTGTATGCCCTAAAAGGTGTACCGCGGGTTCGAATCCCGCTCTCTCCGCCATGAGAAAATAGGGGGGCCGAAGGAATCCGGCCCCTTCACGGCTCGATAGCCGGGTCCCGTGCAACGAAGGATTGTGAACCCCGTCAGGTCCGGAAGGAAGCAGCGGTAGCAATAACCGACGTGTGCTGCGGGGTAGCCTGGCTATTCTTATATGACCTATGTCCGATTATCTCGTCATCGCCCGTAAATGGCGGCCCCAGACCTTCGAGGAGGTCGTCGGTCAGGAAGCGGTGGTAAGGACCCTCATGAACGCCATCGCCCTGGGGAGGGTGGCCCACGCCTTCCTCTTCAGCGGCCCCCGGGGCGTCGGCAAGACCTCCGTGGCCCGCATCCTCTCCAAGGCCCTGAACTGCGCCGCCGGTCCCACCCCGTCACCCTGCGGGGTCTGCGTCAATTGCCGGGAGATCACCGACGGCACCTCCCTCGACGTCCGGGAGATCGACGGGGCGTCGAACCGGGGCATCGACGAGATCCGGGAACTGAGGGAGAACGTGAGATTCGTCCCCGCCTCGTGCCGCTACAAGATCTATATCGTCGACGAGGTCCACATGCTGACCCGGGAGGCCTTCAACGCCCTCCTCAAGACCCTCGAGGAGCCGCCTCCCCACGTCATCTTCATCTTTGCCACTACGGAGACCCAGAAGATCCCCGCCACCATTCTTTCCCGCTGCCAGAACTACGATTTCCAGAGGATCCCGCCGCGCCTGATCCGGGACAACCTCATGAGGATCGCCGCGGCGGAGGGGATCAGGATCAGCGACAAGGCCCTTCTCTGGATCGCCGAGGCCGGCGACGGCAGCATGAGGGACGCCCAGAGCGTCTTCGACCAGGTCATTTCCTACGCCGGCGAGGAGATCGCCGACGAGCAGGTGGAGGAACTCCTGGGGAGACGTGACCTCCGTTTCGTCAACCGCATCGCCGAGGGGATCCTCGCCCGGGATGCCGCCGCCTGCCTCAAGGCCGTGGATGAGGCCTACTTCGCCGGCATGGACATGACGGTCCTCCACACCCTTCTCCTGAACCATTTCCGCAACCTCCTCGTCATCAAGGTCGTGGACGGGGCGGAAGGGGTCCTGAACCTGGGCCGGGAAGAGACCGAACAGTTGAAGGCCCAGGCCGCCAAGGCCGACCGGGATCATCTCCAGCGCCTCGTGGACATCCTCCTCGAGGCGGAGCAGGCGGTGAAGAGGAGCCTCCAACCCCGGATAAACGTGGAGTTGACCCTCATCGAGATGGCCACCCTCCCCCCCCTCATCCCCCTCGACGACGTGATGAGACGCATGGAGGAACTGGAGCGGCGTCTGAGACAAGGGGGAGACGGGGAGGTGAAGCGGGCGGAGAGGAGACACGTCGCCGAGACCCCGCCGTCCGTCCCTTCCACCCCTTCTCCGCCCCCTCAGCCTCCCGATGCGGGAGAGACCGAACCGTCCGCGGGCCCGGTGGTTTCATGGGAGGCCTTCAGGGCCCTTGTCGTCAAGGCCGATCCCGTCCTCGGTGCCAAGTTGGAGGGGGGGCGGTTTCTGGAGGAAGGCGAGGGGGAACCGGCCCTTGCCTTCCCCAAGGGCCACCTCTTCCTCGAGGATATAGAGAGAAGCGCCGAGACCCTCCGGGGACTGGCGGCGAGGTTCTTCAACCGTGAAGGTTTCGCCCTGCGGATCGTCCGCCTCGAGGAAAACGGGACGGAGAAGAAGGGGGTGGAAGGTTCGGGAGGGGGAAGCAACTTCGTCGAGGAACGGCGTGAGGCCCTTAATTCACCGGCCGTCCAAAAGGTCCTGGACATCTTCGCCTCCGCCCGGGTAAGGGAGGTCAGGCCCATAAATTCGCGCAAGGAGGTAACGTCTTGACCAACTTCGGCAACATCATGAAACAGGCGAAGAAGCTCCAAGAGAGGATGGCGAGGCTCCAAGAGGAGCTGGCGACGAAGACCGTCGAGGCCTCGGCGGGCGGGGGTATGGTCTCGGTAACCGTCAACGGCAAATTCGAGGTGGTCTCCCTCAGGATCGAGAGGGACGTGGTCAACGCCGACGACGTGGAGATGCTCCAGGATCTCGTCATGGCCGCCGTCAATGAGGGTATCCGCAAGGCCCAGGAAATGGCCCAGACGGAGATGGCCAAGATCACGGGCGGCCTCGCCATCCCCGGCCTTTCCTGAGGGGGGTCCGTGTCTCGTTACGCTCCTCCCCTGGCCCGCCTCATCAAGGAACTGGCCCGTTTCCCCGGCATCGGCGAGAAGACGGCGGCCCGCCTGGCGAACTTCATCCTCCACGAGTCCGCGGAGGACGCCCGGCGCCTTGCCGAGAGCATCCTGGAGGTGAAGGAGAAGATCCGCCTCTGCCGCGTCTGCTTCAATCTGAGCGAGGGGGACGTCTGCCCCGTCTGTTCCGATCCCGACCGGGACGGGACGGTGATCTGCGTCGTCGAGGACCCCGACGCCCTCATCGCCCTCGAGGAATCGGGGACCTACCGGGGTCTCTACCACGTCCTCCACGGTGTCCTCTCCCCCCTCGACGGCGTCGGGCCGGAGAAGATCCGGGTCCGGGAGCTCATCGAGCGGGTCCGCGGCGGCGCCGTGAAGGAGGTCATCCTGGCCACCAACCCCTCCGTCCAGGGCGAGGCCACGGCGGTCTTCCTCATGAGGTCCCTCGCCGAAAAGACGGTGCGGGTCTCCCGGATCGCCACGGGTGTCCCCGTGGGGGGTGATCTGAAATACGCCGACCGGATGACCCTCGCCAAGGCCCTCGAAGGCCGCCGGGTCATGTAGAAACCATGGCCGCCCGGGAGATTCGCTCCGAGGAGATTACCGCCGCCGTGAAACGCCTCTTTCTCGAGGCCAACACCTCCCTCGGCGACGATGTGCGCCGGGCCGTCGAGGCCGCCCTTCCCCTGGAGACCTCCCCCCTGGGCCGTCACGCCCTGGAGATGATCCTGGAAAACGACGACGTCGCCAAAGGGTGTTTCCTTCCCCTCTGTCAGGACACGGGGCTGGCCATCGTCTTCGCCGAGGTGGGCCAGGACGTCCGCCTCGTAGGCGCCCCCTTTCGTGACGCCGTGGAGGAAGGGGTCAGACAGGCCTATCGGGACGGCCATTTCCGCCCCTCCGTGTGCCATCCCCTGACGCGGGAGAACACGAAGGACAACACCCCGGCCGTCGTCCACGTGGAGATCGTCCCGGGCGACCGGGTTCGTCTCGCCGCCATGGCGAAGGGAGGGGGCAGCGAGAACGCCGGTTCCGTGACCATGATGCTCCCCACGGCGGGACTCAAGGGCGTGAAGGATCACGTGGTGGACGTCGTGAGGAGGGCCGGCCCCAACCCCTGCCCCCCCGTGACGGTCGGCGTCGGTATCGGCGGGGCCGTGGAGGAGGCGGCCCTGATGGCGAAGAAGGCCCTCCTGCGCCCCGTCGGTTCCGTCAACCCCGACCCTTCCCTGGCCGCCCTCGAAGGGGAGCTCCTGGCGGAGATCAACGCCCTCGGCATCGGTCCCCAGGGATTCGGCGGCCGAACCACGTGCCTGGCCGTCTTTTTGGCCGTCAAACCATGTCACATCGCCTCCCTCCCCGTGGCGGTCTGTATCCAATGCCATGCCGCCCGGCACCGAGAGGTCGTCCTGTGAGGCCAGTCATCGAGATCGCCACTCCCCTCACCGCCGCCGCGTGCCGCTCCCTCAGGGCCGGTGACAGGGTGAGCCTCTCGGGCGACGTCATCACCGCCCGCGACACGGCCCACCGCCTTCTGTGCGAGGCCCTCGCCCGGGGGGAGGGCCTCCCCTTCCCCGCCGAGGGGGCGGTGATCTTCTACGCCGGCCCCTGCCCCGCCCCGCCGGGGTTCATCATCGGGGCCGTGGGCCCGACGACGAGCTATCGCATGGACCCCTTCACCGTACCACTCCTGAAGGCGGGCGTCCGGGGCATGATCGGCAAGGGGAAGAGGTCGGCGGCGGTGCGGGAGGCCATCAAGGAGCACTCCGCCGTCTATCTCGCCGCCTTAGGCGGGATCGCCGCCCTCCTGTCCCGTTGCGTGACTCAAAACGAGATCCTCGCCTATCCCGACCTCGGACCCGAGGCGGTCAGGCGGCTGACGGTGCGAAACCTGCCCCTCGTCGTCGTCAACGACCCCTGGGGCAACGACCTCTATGAACAGGTGCTTTCGAGATGATCAAGCCTCGGTCGACCATCGCGAAACTGAAAGAGGGCAAACAGGTCATCATCGCCGCCCTGGGCGATTCCCTCACCCAGGGCTGGATGGTGAGGATGGGTTACATCGACTATCTCAAGGAGATGCTGCGGGAGCAATACCCCCAGGCCCACCTCACCATCGTCAGGAGGGGCATCCCCGGAGACACGGCGGACAACGGTCTCTACCGCCTCCGCCGGGACGTCCTGAATCACAACCCCGACTGCGTCTTCGTCCAGTACGCCATCAACGACGCCTACCTGGGCTTTACGCCCAAACAGTTTCGGGACTACATCGAGGAGATCATCGAGGAGATCCAGGCGGATTCGGAGGCGGACATCGTCCTCATCACCTCGAGCTACCTGGAGGACGCCAGGGAGTATGCCTACATCCTCAAGTACTACGACCAGCTCGTTGAGTTGGCGGAGAAACACCGCCTCCCCATCGCCCGGACCGATCTGTACTGGAAGGCGGCCGTGGAGGGGGGTGTCGACTTCGGCACCCTCGTCCAGTACGATCTCGTCCACCCCACGGCCCTGGGTTACCGCTACATGGCCCAGGCCGTCATGGACCTATTCCGCGAGGACGACAAGGGCGTCCACGGCGGCGATCTTCCCGTCCGGTCTGATCTTTAGGGGATTGATATCGATCTCGGCGATCTCGGGGAAGCGGATCCCTACCTCCCCCAGGGCCGTCAGGATCCCGCAGAGGGTCTCCCGGTCCACCGCCGCCTCGCCGCGGAAGGGTTCGAGGACGGCCCTTCCCCGGATGTCTTCCATCATGGCCGACGCCTCCTCCCTCGTGAGGGGGGCGACGCGGAAGGTATTGTCCCGGAGGATCTCCGTCAGGATACCGCCCAGGCCGAACATGACGCAGGGCCCGAAATGGGGGTCCCGCAGGAGACCGCAGACGAGTTCCCTGAGGCCTTTAACCATCTCCTGGACGAGGAGGGCCTCGCAGCCATCGATCTTCAGGATCCGTCCCGCCTCCGCCCTCACGGCGGCGGCGTCGGCGAGGTGCAAGGAGACGGCCCCCAGCTCCGTCTTGTGGGTCAGCCTCTCCCCCAGACCCTTGAGGACCACGGGGTAACCGAGGCCCCGGGCGGCCTCCACGGCCTCTTCCCCGTCCCTCGCCACGACCTCGCGGCACACGGGGATGCCGAAGGCGCCCAGAAAGGCCTTGGCATCATATTCGCTCAGGACCCGTCTTCCCCTGTCCCTTGCCTCCTTCAAGATCCTCGCCGCTTCTTCATGACCCGCCATGATCGTTACCTCCGTCTAAAGCCCGCCCTCTCCTATCGGTCAGGCCGGGACGTTGTCAACGTTTTTGTGGCCCTCCACCTATTTATCGTTGACAGCTCTACTCATTTTTAGTACGGGGGAACATCTTTTTTCACCGGGGAGATACATCAACATGATCGAGATTCGTTGGCACGGAAGGGGCGGCCAGGGCGCCGTCACATCGGTGGAACTCCTGGCCCTGGCGGCGATCGAAGAGGGGAAGTACGCCCAGGGCTTCCCGGCCTTCGGCCCGGAGCGCCGGGGCGCGCCCGTCATGGCGTACAACCGGGTTTCCGACAAGCCGATCAAGATCAGGTCGGGCATCTACCACCCCGACGTGGTCGTGGTCTTGGATCCGAGCCTCGTGGGCTTGGTCAACGTAACGGACGGCCTCAAAGAAAACGGCCTCCTGATCGTCAACACCTCCAAGCCCCCGGCGACCCTCAGGGAACAGCTCAAGTATAAGGGCAGGATGGCGGTCGTGGACGCCACCGCCATCGCCAGGGAGGAACTGGGGGTGCCCATCGCCAACACCACCATGCTGGGGGCGGTCCTGAAGGCCACGGGAGTCCTGAAGATGGAGTCCCTCGAAGGCCCCATCGAGGAACGGTTCGGCAAGATCGCGGACAAGAACAAGCGGGCCATGAAAAGGGCCTATGAAGGCGTCAAGATGGTCAAGTAACAACACCAAATGTCGAGGTGATCAATGAAACAGAAGAAATGGCCGGAAGCCTGGCACGAAGTGAACCCCGGGTGCATGGTCTTTGAGCCGGGGAACGCCCGGGTTTACAAGACGGGGAGTTGGCGGGCCCAGCGCCCCGTATGGGACGACAGGAAATGTATTAAATGTGGCATCTGCTACATCTTCTGCCCCGAGGGCTGCATCTCCGAACAGGAGGACGGCTTCTTCCGGGCGGACTTGGATTACTGCAAGGGCTGCGGCATCTGCGCCCACGAGTGCTGGCCGCAGGCCATCGCCATGGTCGAGGAGGAGGTGTGAAATGGGTAAACGAACGGGAATGGAAGTAGCGATCGCCGCCGCCGAGGCCGTCGCCCTTTGCAGAATCGACGTGGCCGCCGTCTATCCCATCACCCCCCAGTCCCACATGGCGGAGCACCTCGCCGACATCATCCATGACGGTCGCATCGACGCCGAGTTCATAACCGTCGAGTCGGAACACTCCTCCATCAGCGCCTGTGCCGGGGCCTCCGCCACGGGGGCCAGGGTCTACACCGCCACGAGTTCCCAGGGACTCATGCTCATGCACGAGATCCTGCCCATCGTGTCGGCCATGCGCCTGCCCGTCGTCATGGGCAACGCCAACCGCGCCGTCTCGGGCCCCCTCAACATCTGGAACGACCACACGGACATCATGCCCCAACGGGACAACGGCTGGATCGTCATGCACGCCGAAAACGGCCAGGAGGTCATCGACATGACCATCCAGTCCTTCAAGATCGCCGAGCACCCCGACGTGATGCTCCCCGTGGTCCTCAACATCGACGGGTTCCAGCTGACCCACATGATCGAGCCCCTCGAGTTTCCGACCCAGGAAGAGGTGGACCGTTTCCTTCCCCCCCGGGTCCCCTTCGCGACCCTCCACCCCGACCGGCCGATCTCCATGGGCTGCTTCAACATGCCCGACATCTTCATGGAGACCATGAAGGCCAAGGACCAGGCCCTCATCAATTCCAAGAAGACCATCGTCAAGATCTGGAACGAGTGGGGAAAGATGTTCGGCCGGTCCTACAAGCCCATCGAGACCTACAAGGCCCGCGGCGCCGAGACCCTGATCCTCACCATGGGTTCCATGGGCGAGACGGCCTCCGTGGCCGTGGACGAGATGAAGGCCAAGGGACGTTCCGTGGGCCTCGTGAAGATGAGGCTGTGGAGGCCCTTCCCCCTCGACGAGCTGAGGGCGGCCATCAAGGGCTGCAAGACCCTAATCGTCATGGACCGGGCCGTCTCCTTCGGCGGCGCCGGGGGGCCCCTGGGGACGGAGATCAAGTCCCTCCTCTACCACGACGATCCCCGGCCGCGGATCGTGAACATGATCATGGGTCTGGGCGGCCGGGACGTGCAGGTCGAGGACTTCATCGCCATGGTGGACCGGGCGGAGAGAAAGGAAGACGACGGATACGAATACTACGGGGTGAGGGAATGATGAACACGATTACGAACTTCGAGATATACGCGCCGAAGCTGGTAGAGAAGAGGGAGTTTTTCAGCGCCGGTCACCGGGCGTGCCAGGGATGCGCCGAGGCGTTGGCCCTGCGGCTCATCCTCAAGGCCCTCGGGGAGGACATCATCGTGGCCAACGCCACGGGCTGCATGGAGATCATCTCCTCCGCCTATCCCCATACGGCCTGGGAGGTGCCTTACATCCACGTGGCCTTCGAGAACGCCGCCGCCGTCGCCTCGGGCGTGGAGGCGGGTCTGAAGGCCCTGCGCCGCAAGGGGAGGATCCCCGACCGCTACGTGAAGGTCGTGGCCGTCGCCGGTGACGGCGGGACGGCCGACATCGGCCTCCAGGCCCTCTCGGGCGCCATGGAGAGGGGCCACGACATGATCTTTTTCTGTCTCGACAACGAGGCCTACATGAACACGGGCATCCAGAGGTCGAGCGCGACGCCCTTCATGGCCGCCACCACCACCTCACCCGCCGGCAAGGCCATCAAGGGCCAGCGGACGGGAAAGAAGAACGTGGCGGAGATCATGGTGGCCCATGGGATACCCTACGTCGCCACGGCCAGCCCGAGCTATCCCCTGGACCTCATGCAGAAGGTCAAGAAGGCCAGGGCGATCCAGGGCCCCTCTTACATCCACGTCCTGTCCGTCTGCCCCACGGGCTGGCGCGCCGCCTCCCACGAAGCCGTCAAGCTCGGCCGCCTGGCCGTGGAGACGGGTTTCTTCCCCCTCTACGAGGTCGAAAACGGCAAGTACCGCCTCACGGTGGAACTGCCCGCCAAGAGGAGGCCCATCGGGGACTATCTGAAGCTCCAGGGCCGCTTCCGCCACCTGGACCCGGCGGACGTGGAGAAGGTCCAGGCCCTCGTGGACAAGGAATTCCGCAAGCTGATGCACAAAGTGGAAACCTCCGTGCCGTGGTCGTGAGCAGAGGAACCTTTTTAACCATGAAGACAAGGTGGTAAAAAGCATGAATAGAGTGGCATTTAGCAGCTGGAACGGCAAGATAGTGGACAACAGGAAGGGAGGGGGCGCCAAGGCCAAGGAGGTCAAACCCCTCAACCTCGACGGGATCGCCTACCGGGCCCTCATGGGCTGGAACGGCGTCATCCTGGCGGATCCGAAGGCCGATGTCCCGGCCCTGGCGGTCGCCTACCTGAAGGAGGCGCGGAAACTCTCCTGCGGCGAGTGCGCCGTGTGCATGATCGGCATCGACCGAGTCCTGGCCATCCTGGAGGGACCGGAAGGCGGCAAGATCACGCCCGCCGACCTCGACGAGATAGAGGCCATCGCCAAGAACGTGGCCCTGACGGCGAAGTGCAACTTCGGCCGCGGCGCCGCCATGACCCCCGTGGCGGACGCGGTGCGTCACTTCCGCAAGGAGTTCCTCGCCGCGGGCAAGAGGGCCCCGGCAGGGGGCAAAACTTACGGCTCCGCCGTCACGGCGCCCTGCATGGAGGCCTGCCCCGCCCACCTCGACGTCCCCGGCTATATCGAACTGATCAAGAACAACCGTTTCCGTGACTCCCTGGATCTCATCCGCCGGGGATGCATCCTCCCCGGTGTCATCGGCCGGGCCTGCACCCACCCCTGCGAGGCCGCCTGCGTCCGCAACGATATCGACGCCCCCGTGGCCATCCGCCTCTTGAAGAGGGCGGCGGCCGACCGGGACCTCGCCGAGGGGGCGGGGGCCCTCCCGGGTCCCAAGGAGGAGAAGAAGGAGAGGATCGCCGTCATCGGCGCCGGTCCCGCCGGCCTGTCGGCGGCCTATAACCTCCGCCGCCTGGGTTACGAGGTCACGGTGTTCGAGGCCCTCCCCAAGGCGGGGGGCATGGCGGCCGTCGGCATCCCCGACTACCGCCTCCCCAAGGACATCCTCAACCACGAAATCGACCTCATCAAGAGGACGGGGGTGAACATCAAGCTCAACACCCCGGTTGACAAGCTCGACTGGTCCGCCTTCGCCGAGGCGGGTTTCGCCGCCGTATTCCTCGCCGTGGGGGCCCACGTGGGCACCAAGATCGGCTGCAAGGGCGAGGACGTGGAGGACGGAGGCGTGGTCCAGGGGGCGGAGTTCCTCCGCCATGTCAACCTGGGCCGCAAGATCGAACCCAAGAAGAAGGTGGTCATCATCGGCGGCGGCAACGTGGCCCTTGACTGCGCCAGGAGCTGCCTCCGTCTCGGGTTCGAGGAGGTGGAGATCGTCTATCGCCGCTCCCGGGCCGAGATGCCGGGCAGTCGCGAGGAGATCGAGGAGGCCCTCCACGAGGGCGTCAAGATCACTTACCTGGCGGCCCCCGTGGGGATCGTGAGGAAAGGCGGCAAGGTGACGGCCGTCGAATGCGTGAAGATGAAGCTCGGCGAGCCCGACGAGAGCGGCCGGCGGCGGCCCATACCGATCGAGGGTTCGGAGTTCACCGTCAAGACCGACATGGTCATCGCCGCCACGGGCCAGAAGCCTGACCTCTCCCTCCTGAGCGGCAAGGACAAGGGCTCCGTCGCCACCCCCTGGGGGACGATCAAGGCCGACGCCGTCAGTTGCTCCACCCAGGTACCCCGCATCTTCGCCGGCGGTGACTGCGTGAGCGGCCCGGCGACCCTCATCGAGGCCCTGGAGATGGGCAACAGGGCCGCCCGGAGCATCGACGCCTATCTCAGGGGGACGACCTTCCCGAAGGATCTCTCCTTCGAGGGGATCGACCTGAAGGAACAGAGGGACAAGGGCTTCGTCCAGAAGACCCCGGCTCAGACGCCCCCCATGCTCCCCGTGGCGGATCGTCTGAAGGATTTCGCCGAGGTCGAGGGTGGTTTCAACGCCGACGAGGCCGTCAAGGAGGCGGGTCGCTGCCTGAGGTGCTACCGTCTCATGGTGTGGGAATAGGAGGAGGAAAGATAGAGATGATAACGATCAAGATCGACGGGCGTTCGGTGGAGGCCAAAGAGGGCACGACGGTCCTCGAGAACGCCAGGGCTCTGAAGATAGACATCCCGACGCTTTGTTACCACAAGGATCTGAGCCCCTTCGGGGCCTGCCGTCTCTGCACAGTGGAGGTCAAGGCGAACGGCAAATGGGGCCTCGCCGCCTCCTGCCAGACGGTGGTGTCCGAGGGCATGGAGATCAGGACCGATTCGGAAGCGGTCCGGGAAAGCCGCCGACAGGCCGCCGCCCTCCTCTACTACCGGTACCCCCGGACGGAGGCCGTCCGCGAGGCGGCCCGCCGGTGCGGCGTCCCCGTCGCCGAGGCGGAGACGGACGGTAAGGACTGCATCCTCTGCGGCCTGTGCGTGAGGACCTGTCGTGAGGTCGTGGGGGTCAGCGCCCTGAGGTTCATCGACCGCGGCCTCGGCCGGGACGTGGAGGAACCGAGAATCGAGTTCCTCCCCGACGCCTGCATCGGCTGCGGATCCTGCGCCTTCGTGTGCCCCACGGGTTACGTCGGGATGGAGTCCCTGGACGGCAAGCGGGTGATCTGGAACAAGGTGTTCAAGATGGCCGCCTGCAATGTCTGCGGGCGCTACTTCGCCCCCGTGGAGCAGTTGGAGCGCATCAGCGCCATGACGGGCGTACCCGTCAGCGCCCTGATGACCTGTGTCAGCTGCCGCTGAGGCCCAAAAAAGGATTTGACAACAAGACCGCTTTGCATTAAATGGTGGTCTTGCTTTTGCAAGCCCCTCGTTCCTCAGTAGCTCAGTCGGTAGAGCAGCTGGCTGTTAACCAGCGGGTCCGTGGTTCGAGTCCGCGCTGAGGAGCCAGAATAAACAAAAGGCAGAACTTCTTTTGTGAGTGGTTCTGCCTTTTTTGTTTCCAAGGGGATAGTGTAGTCAATGACCACATGGGGCGGGTTCACCTCGACGCGCTTCACGACTGCAAGA
>Ga0209204_1000134_pt1 | contig 84198 bp, 63 predicted proteins | sample AD_JPNMR2_MetaG_FD_184425 | JGI IMG/M metagenome (GOLD analysis project Ga0209204, IMG submission 184425) | Active sludge microbial communities of municipal wastewater-treating anaerobic digesters from Japan - AD_JPNMR2_MetaG (SPAdes) (version 2) | ecosystem: Engineered > Bioreactor > Anaerobic...
GCTAATCCGTTGTTGGTAGAATGCAAAGGCACGTTTACAGATCCTGGAGCGACAGCGACGGATGGGTGTGACGGAGCAGTTCAAGTAAGTAGTGATTGGGATACGGTAGTAGATGTGAATACAGTAAGGACATATACAGTAACCTACACGGCGGTGGATGCGTCAGGCAATACAGCAACGACGACACGCACAGTTCAGGTTGTGGATACAAAGCCACCGGTGATAACGTTAAAAGGTGGAGCAAAAATAGAGATTAATAAAGGTGAGACATTTACAGACCCAGGCGCAACTGCCATAGATGAGTGTCAAGGTGATGTACAGGTTACTGTTACCGGAACTGTGGATACAAGTGTGGCTAAAGAGTATACATTGGCTTACACAGCAAAAGATGCGTCCGGCAATACAGCAACGGCGACACGAACAGTTATTGTGAAGGATGTTACTAAACCTCAGCCTGAAGAAGGTAAGTTAACAATCGTTCCTGAAAAGGTAGACTTCGGCGAACAGCCTATTAACAAGTCATATAAGAGGAGAGTCTTGTTGGTGAACAAGGGCAATGTTGCGGTAAACGTAACTATTTCTGTAGAAGATACAGCAAATGGTGTTTTCGTTGTAAAACCTGATTCCGGTACCTTAAGTGTAGGAACAGGTGAAACAAAGACGATTGATGTCGTGTTTGCTCCGAAGAAAGCGGGAACCTATAATGGCAAAGTGAAATTGACAGTCAATGATGGTGTCAAGGCAGAAGATAAGTATGTTGACATTGTCGGTGAAGGACAGAAACCGAAACGGAGATTTATCATTTCCTGTTCGCCTGTGGACAATACGACGGGTTATGCAGGTGATATCCTGTTCATAACTTTAACAGCAGGTGCTATGTTATTCTTTGCAACAAGAAGAAGGGCAAAGAATCAATAAACGTCACACAGATGTAAAAAGGCAATTTGAATCCCCACATCTCAATGAGATGTGGGGATTTCCTTTCATGACTCGATATATCCGAAGTTTTTATTGCTTGTTTATTTTTATTAGAATAAATGAACGATTTATAGTAAAAAGGAATTATATATAAGAGGAAAATAAGTTACTAAATAGCAAATAATTTATTGGAGAAGTATATGAAGACAAAAATTCTGGCAATTCATTTTCTTTGTTGGTCTATTTTATTTTTTATACAGGCTTATGGTGAAGGACCTGTTTTAACGGTTCAACCTGACCCGCAGTATGAATATATTTTTGGTGTTGTAGAAATTGGGAATACCTCTGAAAAGTATATATATATAATGAATACAGGTCAGGGAACCTTATTAGGTTCAGCCACAATAGAGAAACCCGAAGAGGAATTAGAAAATACTCAAAAGGAAGGTGAACATAGGAAGGAAGGGGAAGAGGGGGAGGAAGAGGAGGTGTTTTTCCTTTCTGGTGATACAAGTTTTTCACTTACTGAAAATCAAATAGCGACCATTAAAGTTCAATTTATACCCCTTAAAGAGAAAGAATATACAGCCAAAGTAAAAGTAGTTGCTTCGGATAATCAAAATGCGGAGATTAATATAAGAGGTATAGGAAAAAAGAAACCCAAAGCATTTTATTTTTTCGGGTGTGGTGATGCTACTTCAAAAAATCATATAGATAAAGTAGATTTCTTATGTCTTTTCATTTTATTGTGCATTCTTCTAAGATTCAATTATAGAAAAAAAGGAATCAGTTTAACCAAGTAATTTATGGAGTTGTATTGATGAAGCGGGTCATAGGTTTTTTTATTATCAGTTTTGTTTTGAGTATACCTCATTTTCTCTTTGCAGATGAAGGTAAACCATCGCTACCACCTCCGAAACATGGGGGTGTTTATGTGATTGCACATCGCGGTTTTCATCAAGGATATCCCGAAAATACATTGATTGCTTATCAAAAGGCGATTGAGTGTGATGTGGATTTTATTGAAGTTGATTTAAGAACAACAGCAGATGGCGAAATAATAAGTGTTCATAATAGTAAAATAGATGATTACACAGATGTAGTTAAGGGCTCCATTTCACAGTTTACATTAAAAGAATTGAAACAAATAGATATCGGTAGTCGGGTTGGTTCAGAATTTTCAGACCAGCGTATACCCACTTTTGATGAAATATTAGACTTATGTAAAGACAAGGTCGGACTTTATCTTGATATGAAAAGTGTTGACCCTGTGAAGGTTCTGGATAAACTTGAATCATATAATATGAAATATCGGGTTGTTTGGTATGGGGGGAGGAAAGATTTAGAAACGGTAAAAAAACTCTGCCCTGGTTGTTTTATTATGCCTGACCCTGGACCAGAAAAACATTTAAAATATGTGCTGGAAATGTTTAAACCGCCAGTAATAGCATCTGATTTTAAGTCGTGCAGTCCTACGTTTGTGGAAATGTGTCATGAGTATGGAGCCAAAGTTTTTATGGATGATGCTGGTCCTGAATCTTGGGAAGAATCTTTAAATTGGGGTGTCGATGGAATACAAACCGACCATCCTGATAAACTAATCACGTTTTTAGATAAAAGGAATAAAAAGGACTGAGCATTCATGATTCAGCTGGATCAAAAGAGGGTACTGTCTGCAATAGATCTTGCCCTAATGCTTCATAAAGAACAGAAACGAAAGGGGAGGGATATCCCTTATATAACACATCTGTTGGCTGTTGCCAGCAAGATTTTGGAAGAAGGGGGGGATGAAGACCAGTTTATTGCGGGATTATTACATGATTCTATCGAAGACCAGAATACACAATGGGCGAGTCAAGTATTAGATGGAGTTGAGATTATAAATTTAGAAATAGACGAAAAACAGTTTTTATTATCTTTACTAACTAATATAGAGGCAAGCGAATATACTTTTACTCTATTAGGGGTAATTTTTAAAAACTTTGGTAAAAAGGTAGCGTTATATGTGAGGCACTGTTCTGATTCTTTTACCTATCCTAAAAAACCATGGAAACAAAGGAAACAGGAATTTATCTCACAATGTTATTATCTTCCACCTGAGGTGAAGCTTATTGTAGCCTGTGATAAGTGGCATAACTTATATACGACCTACTTGGATTTGTGCCGTGGGGGTGATAATATCTGGGAAAAATTCAATGGAGGGAAAGAAGGTTCTCTTTGGTATTATCGGGAGATTATCCATGCCTTAAAATCAAACTGGACACACCCTATCCTTTTAGAATTACAAAGATACTATTTGTATATAACAGAAGAAAGAATTTAATATCCTTTATTACAGTATACCTATGTTATTTAAAACTAACTTTAGGAACACGAGGTACTTTTAGCTTTCTGCCAGCAGGCAGGTAATATGGTTTTTTGAGGTTGTTTAGTTGAATAATTTCCTCTTTGGACACACGTGTATCCCTTGCAATCGTTTCTAATGTGTCTCCATGTTTAACAATATAAATAAATGTGTCACCTGTATTGGGTGGAATTTGATTGGTTGTACTTTTGTTGTCATTCTGTTCAGTTTTATCTTCTGTTTTAGGCTCAATAGGTTCAATTCCAGTGATTGGCTCTGATATTGCTTTATCTCCTTCTTTTATCTCTGGTACAGAAATTGGCGATAGTTCAGATTCCTTCTTTTTATTTGGAGAAACAGGGCTCTTTTGTTGTATTTGCTGTTTTGTTTGTGAAGGGGATATATTTGCTCCTTCTGGTACATATATGACGAGTTTTAACCCGTATTTAATTAAATTTGGATTGTCAATCCCATTCCAATCAATAATATCTTTGGGTTTAACTCCATACCTTTGTGCAATACTAAATAATGTCTCACCTCGTGCTATTTGATGTCGTATTTCCTTTGTTCCTGGAGGTTGAGGCAGTTTTTGTTTTTTCGTTTGTACTACTTCTGGTTTTTCTTCTTTAGGTTTTTGAATATTCTTTTCAGGTTCTGTTTTATCCTCACTTTTCTCTTGTTTTTCTTTTTGTGAAGATGATGATATTACAGTTTCTTTTTCCAATTCCTTCTTTTGGACATCTTCTTGCTTCTTAGCTTCTCCGACAATTTGCGATAAGTCCTGGTTAAGCTTTTCCTGTTTTACTTCTCCAGCAGGTTCTTCCTTAGGAGGTTCTGTAGAAATCGGTGATTCTGATAGTGTAGGCTCAGGAGTGGTACTACTGGCTTGTTCTGGCGGTATATTAGGTGGTTCTGTATTTACGGTAGTAGTTTGCTCTTGTGTTTCAGGTTGAGATGGGACAGTTGCGGTTTGTTCTGTTGAGGTAGGTTGAGCACTCCCTTCGGTAGCTTGCGCAATGATTGTTGTTTCAGCAGGGGTAACCGTGGCGGGTGGTTCTGGAGGTGGAACGGATTTTGTTTCCTTTTTCGGTAATGGTGAGACAGACATTATTAAGTTGGTAAGTCTTTTTATTCTTAATTCTTTTGCTTCATAAGAGATGTTCTGGTTAATGATGTCGCGTATTTGGGTTAATGTATCGATATCTGAAATCGAAACGCAAATCAAATCCACGCCAACACCTGCCATTTGCAAAGCAATATTTGGAAGCGTTTCCCCTGTGTGTAGTGGGTATTCAGATATATCGTCTGCAATAATCAATCCATCGTATGCCCATTTCTCTCGGATTAGCCCATGAATAATTTTTTGTGATATGGATGCTGGCATGTTTGGAGATTCATCATCTAAAAGTGGAATTGCCACATGAGATACTAATAAAGCAGGGCACTTTTGATGAATAGCTTCTGAGAATGGGAAGAGCCATGTGCCTAATTGTGAGATTGCCTGATTTAAATCTTCTCCTTGACTATCCACTTCTAATGCATACGTTATTTGCGAATCGATTTCTTTCTTTGTTGAGAGAGATTTGCTCGGGAAGTTCGTAACGACAGGAATAACGTTACCTTGCCAGATTCCTTGTATAAAAGAAATTCCTACCCATTGGATTAATTCAGTAGTGTCGCCGATATAATTTGGCTTATCCGTTTCTGGAACACGTCCTGCAACGTATAATTCAATCATAGGTCCTAAAAACATTGAGATTCCCAAATCTCTTGCCCTTTGAGCGTAAAGCGTTCCCGCCTCTATTATTTTTGATGTATCTGTTGATGTGTTAAATTCTGTAAGTTTCGGTAAATCACTAAATGGAGGGAATGTTGAAATTTGGCTTAAATTTAAATCAATTGCTATTAGAGGTAAGGATTGCCCTTCGGTGTACAAGGCACTATTGATTTTATCTATAATAGATACAAGTCGGTCGTGATTTAAACCACCTTGATAGTTTCTTATAACAACACCAACAGGTCTAATTTGCTTTAAAACTCCCAATGTTTCATCAGAGAATTTTTCTTCATCGATAATGTAGATAAACGGTGCTGTATTATTTAATTCGGATATAATTTTTTGTTCATTATTTTCAGTAGGTTTTGTTATTGAAGGTTCTTCTTTAGGTGTTTCCTTTGGTTCTTGTTTGGCAATTTGTGGTTGTAACAGTATTTCCTTGGTAGGAGGTGTTGTGAATTGGGAGTAAATATAGAACAAGGCAAACCCGACAAGAACTCCTAATGCAAATATGAAAACAATGCGGAATGGTGATTGTTTTTTATACACCTTCACGTTTAAATCCATCGGTTCCATTTCTAACCCTCCATAAATTCAGGTTCAGTTATGTGTATATATGTTCTATATAAGCATAATAAATGAGAATCTCACTCCATTTCAATAAAGAAACGACTACTTTCCCAGTTCCAGTTTGCACCTTTTTATTGATAAAATATAACCCTAAAACACAAAAGAAGAAAGTATATGAAAGCACCTAAAAAACAAAATAAATGCGATTTATTATTTGATTTGTTTGGTTTTCCTTCAATCCCTTTGCAAGGGGCATTACGTGTTAAAAAAAAGGATGGACATATTGAATCATTTAGCCTCCAGAAATTGTCAGAGTCAATAAAAAAGGCACTTCAATCTGGGGAAATGACTGAGAATGAACTGGAATACAGTCTTGCAACTGCTATAAAAACATATTTGAGGGAATGCCATGGCCTTGAAGCAATTGTTTCTACTGAGGAGATTTATTCGCTTACAACTCAGGCTTTGCAAGAGATGGGTTTGAAAAAGGCGTTGAAAATGTATACTGAATATGGACGCCAGAAACATTTACAGCAGAAATTCGCATCACAAGCAAAGGAGACTTTTATTCATAGTTCCAGAAAGAAGAAAATACACGATAAGACGACTAATTTTACACCACTTATCAATCAAAAAATAGAAGAAGTACACAAAGAAATAGAGCAGATATTGAACCCTTTGAATCTGAATATAACTATGTATGAGAAAGTTTCTCAGCATATATTGACAATACTTGACCAACTGCAAATACATTCACCAAGCAAGGAGTTTTTAAACGAGCTCTGTTATCATATTCTAAAAAAAGAAGGGATAATCTATAACTATAAGAGTAAGTATTTGAATCTGCCTATTGATGAGTGTGTTGAGATATTAATTCATGGGATTGATGAAGAAGGGACGCCAGATAAAACAGATGTTCATTTAGGAGAGAAAGTTAAAGAGCAAATATCGCGTGTGCATATATTCTCAGCCGAGTGTATAGACGCTCATGAAGAAGGTATTATTTATCTCCATGCTTTAGACAAACCAGACCGATTTATGAATTTGGAATTACCCACATATCTTATATGGGCATTGAGAAGGAAAGAAAACAAGGCAGTAAAAAGTCCTGGAGATTTCTGGAACGCCTTAAAAGAGATTCATCTTCATTGTGTAGATTATTTCTATGGAGATATTTATTGGTGGGGATTTAATTGGATTATTACTCCGTTTATCAAAGGGCTCGAAGGAACTGATTACAAGGATTGGCTTTCCTCTTTTATAATGTCCCAAGAGAAACATGGCGATAGAACTGCAGATATGAAAGTTGTCTTGGATTGGTATTTGCCAAAAAGATGGATGGATACGTATGTGCTTGGTCATCAAGGTAAGAATTTAGGTACTACTTATTCCAGCTATATTTCAGTTGCTCAAGATTTAATGGTAGATATTTTAGAATGTATTTTTTCAGATAAAACAAGGACAAATAATAATGCTACCACATCGCTATTTTGGCGATTTGACCTCCCTATGACAATAAAACCCTCATCTGTGTTCTGGTCACACCTTGTTTCTTGTGTAGAAGACCATTCTATCCCAGTGTCATTACAATTTGTAGATTATAATAAATTTGATTTACAAACAGAATTAGATACGTGGTCAGTCACCATAAATCTTGCCAGAATTGCTTATAACAATACTACGCCTGATGATTTTTATTCTTCTGTTTATAGCACACTTTTACTCGCTATTCAGGCATGTGAAGAAAAAATGAGGTTTTTCGTTACGTCTATTGAACAGTCTCAACAGAATATCTGGAAATTGCTATTGAATCAAATATTGAAAAATACATCCGCCCCAACTACTATTACAGCATACCCTATGGTATTAAATCTTTGTGGCATACAGGAGGCTATTTACTTATTGACCAAAAAGCAGTCTATTATGAAACCTTTGGAGTTACTACAGCATGCAGAAGTAATGTTGAAAAAAATAAAACGGATGGCTGATGGATGTATACGTGGAAAAAGCATAAATATCCAGATTGCATTAGAAAAAAATATCTATGTATTACAACGACTGGCTCGTAAAGACACGGATGATTGTCCTGAACTACTTTCTTTGTTCACACATAACCAGCCTTTTCATTTTTCACCCTGTTATACAGATGAAATAACACCTTTAGTTTTTTACCATTCGGAAGAACTTATCCCACAATTCTCAAAATTATTTTCTTTAAGTACATATTTTGATAAAAGTCTAACTGTAACATTATCCCCTCAACGCGTTTGGGATAGCCTAATTATAGGTGAAGTAATAGATTTGTTTGCTAAGGAAAATAAAGAATTTATACCTGTTGAGTTTCGTTTTGTCCCTTCAGAGTAAGGACGATAAAGTAATAATACTCGATATTTGTTAGAGATTCTCTATCATTAGGTTTAGATTATTGTCAATAACAAGTAATTGCCCATTCTCTATTTTTTTCCAACCAGGTTCATCAGAAATTATTTCCGAACAGATGACGAATGCCTTCTCATGGTTTAACGCTTTACTTTTTAGCAATAGTTTTGTTTCATTTGAAACTGCCTCAAATTCATTTTGGTCATTGGTGCCTTCACGAAATCTTTTTAACATAAAAAGTGTATTCCCGTTGCGATACGCATATAAATAGTTGCCATCCGAAAGAAGAAAATTTAAACTTCCATGGTCTATATAATCATAAATCTTTTGAATACCAAAGCGGATACCTTCAATAACATCACCATTTTGTTCCTCTATATTTTGTATAAGAAAGCGGAAGTATACTTCTGAGTCTGTGCAGTTACGTGTCATACCATTTTTATAATTTTAATAAACATTCATGGTCTACCCAACCGTTATGGGCAAATAGCCAGTTTTTAAATTCAAAAGGATGTGCATTTTCATCGCACACATCGCCGACTGTTGCAAGGCGGACATGTTCAATTATCAGGTGAGAACGGATTTTAGTTGATATAGTGTCATAGATCTCGCTTTCAACCGAAGAGCAACCTTCTTTTCTTAAATTTACCTTACCTGTTTTGTCATACCAACCAACTCCCCACCCATCTTGATTATATTTTCCAAGGTGTTTAAAATGCTTGAATGAAAAATTAAATTCTACTGTTTTGTTCACTATTACCCCTAATAAACGACACATAACTTTACCTCCTTCTTTGACCTGATATTTTTTTATTTGTAACTGGTAGACGGGGCGGGACTCGAACCCGCGGCCACCGGATTAAAAGTCCGATGCTCTTCCACCTGAGCTACCCGTCCACCTCCCTAAGTTATAAAATAAAAAAAGGAACTATAGTATATCATAATTCCATCAGATTTGGCAAATATAAAAAAATTATATTGAAAAGGAGTTGCCTTATATTTGTGTATTTAAAACATTCTTCTCATTGTATATACCCATTTTTCTCAATCCATTGTGCGATGTATGAACCGATGATGTCAGTTTTAACATCCAATCCGAGGGGTGTCATGTGGCAAACATCGAAGAAATGGTCTGTTCCAGCATTAAACTCTTCCGCCACAGGGATGTATAAGATTCTTTCCTGTTCACAAAAATTTTTTAATTCTTTATTATATATATTAATGATTTTTAGGTAAGTATCAAAGGTTATTATCGCATCGTCCAAAGATACCCATACATTGCGAAGATTAAAGTCATAATATAGTTTTGCAATTATTTCATACCATTTGATTTTAGGATAGGCAAAACTACAGATAGCCATTTGAACTCCCTGATTTTTACAGGCACAGTTCATTGCTCCTAAATTTCTAAAGATTGTTTTTTGCAGGTAATCCGCAATGTATTCATCGGAGGGTAGTAGTTTCCGATTAAATATGCGGTTTAAGAAGGTGGAGTGTGTCAGTATTATCTTACATGAATTCGGTAATTTTAGCCAATATGGGATGTCATGGTAACAGATGTCATTAATAGTATTATAATAGACCAATAAATTAGGTTGAAGTCGAAGGAACTCATTAACCCTGCGAACTTCGCCAAAAGAACGAAAACCACATATCCCTGCATTGATAACATCAATCTTATTGGAATGAAAATATTTATTTAACTTTCTTTCCATAATATTAGGGTAAGTCATATCATTGGAGTTCCCTTCTTCTGTAGTTGAGCCTCCGATACAAACAATACGGAACACTCCATCGGGTTTAGGCATAATAATGTCGTCATCACGAAAACCAAAATTATTATACTGGGCAATATCGTCGGTTTTTCTCCAGTTAGGTTTATAGGAAAAGAAAGTGACAAGCCAGGGACTATCATTAGTAATAGGTGTGTTTGGAGATTTCAATGAGAATGGGTAGTTGTCCCTAATTTCCTTTGCTAATAGAATGCTTCCTTCAGGGTATGCTGAAATTTCTACTTGATAATAATAAGTATAAAAACACTCATATTTTAACTGCGTGGAAAAAGGCAAATGGAATGGATTCTTTATTGTTTCCAGAACAGAATTCCATGAAGGGTCATAATAGCCTGATGGGATGCCTTGAACAAGATTGTATATATACCTCTCTATAACAGGGTCGCCATGTGATTCTATAATGTTCCCCTTTTTATCAAATTTCATTTCTGCTATACCCTGCAAAGTAAGTTCGTAGTCTTTGTTGCAAGTGTAATTATTAGAAATGGTTGTTTGATAGCCATTTTGTTTATAAGTATTGGTAAAAGATTTTTCATCTATTGATAATTCTTTCAAGATGTCAGGTTTTAGATCATCTGATAAATTCACCATTCTATATACTTTGCTGGTTTGTTTTTCAAATAGAGGCTGATATAGGTAATTGGCTGTTCTTAGTATAACTCGTGTCCCTAATTCTATGGATAAGCATAGAATTACCGTCCACATTAATAGTAGGAAGAGTATATAAAAAACCTTGAAAAGTGATTTTATAGACGACATATTTATCATTTATATTCTTCTAATAACTGCTTTAATAAAACATTATCTGGATACAATCGAATTGCTTTCTCGAGCAAGGAAATAGCCTCCTTTCTATTACCTAATGAGTATTCTAATTTTGCTAATCGATAGTATGCTAACTGTGCACATGCTTCTGATTTGTGGGAATACCCGATAGCCTTTTTATATATTTTTTTTGCTTCGTTTGTTTGTCGTGATAATTCATAAGCACGACCCAATCCACAAAGAATACAAGGAGAGTCTGGTGTTTTGTTTCTTAAGTCAGACCATAATTCTATCCATTCTTTTTCGGAAAAATAATGGATATTGTCGTGTATATCCTCTATTTGGATTATTGGCTCAATTTTATAGGGAATTATTGAAATTAAAGTTGTTGAATAATAGAAAATACTTTCGATATCTGCATCTTGCGAATTAAGTAAAGATGTTACTATTGGTGGATAGACAAGGTATAGATTTGGAGTAATTTTCGACAAGAATTGGAGTATATCCAGAGACTTTTTGTATTCGTGATTATCAGCTGTGTAAACACCCGCAGTTAGCATATATGCTATTTGTCTATGTAAAGGAAGAGTAGAACACAATGTATTATCTAAATCCTGTTCGTTTTTCATAGCCAGTGAAAATAGTTCTTTCAAATCATAGTACATGCTTGTGTAAGGGGTTGAAAGTAAAATGTCTCTATTTAGGGAGATAGATTTAGAGAGAGCTTCTTTTGCAGTATTTACATCAGTTAAACTCTTTGAATAATAAAACCATGCCACAGAGGAATCCTGAAGTTTTGATATAACATCTTTCCAAAAACGTTGCTTATCTTCTTCTGAAAGATTGCTTTGTAACAATAAGTTATTCAATTTAATACCCAAAATCGGTTCATGTGGTTTGTTGGACATCAGTTGTAAATATATTTCCTTTGCTTGTTCAACTTGTCCTGTTTTTTCATAAATACTTGCCAATGTAAGCCCATATTCAATAGAATAGGGTTCTTCCTCCATAAATTTTTGTAGAATCTCATACGCTTTTGTCAAGTCCCCATTATAGAAAGCATTATTAGCATTATTGATGCCCATCCGTTTTGTAGATATTCCATACGGTTTCCAGCAGGGATTAATCATTTCTTTTGAATAAGGGGCTATTTTCTGATATAAATTGGGTAATTCATCCTGCACGAAGTAATAATTTATGAATAAAGGAATATGTTCGGGATTGCATATTTTATATATATTTTGAACTTGTAGATTACTCGTATCTTCAATTCGTATTCCTATAAAACGGTTCCAATCAGAGTTCAAATCTTGTAGGTGTTCGTAAACGGGGATAAAGTATCGAACATACACAGATTGAGTATCGGATGGTGTGTAGCGAGTTATTGTTAAATTGCAAGAAAAATCATCTAATCCGTCGTATAGGACTTCGAAACATGCAGGAAATTTGTTAACTAAAAAATCTACAACGACTATGCTCACTTCAAAAAAAGGAACTGCCATAAAATGGTCATCAAAACGGAGAGATAAGGGCTTTTCAAGAGAATAAACGGTTCCTGCTTGGGTTGTATAACTTTTGTAAGATACTGGTACTCGTTCCGCTGTTTCGTACAAACGAAATAATTGAGTAAGTTGATAACTTTGAATTTGTCGGGCAACAACTAAAATACCGAAAGCAAAAAAAGTGATAGTAAAACCAATAATGCAAAACCTTTTGAAGATTCTCTTTAACTCATGTATATTTTCATCTAATTTCTCTTTGCCACCTTTCCATAGCTGACATAATCCATGTAAAGAAACATTCAAGGCTAAAAAATATAGCAGATATGGAACAAATGCCAGATAAAAATTATGGCGAAAATTGAATTGAAGTGTCTGAATACTCATAGCGAAAAGTAAAATTACTGAGAAACAAATTCCTTTATGTAAGTCTATCGCCATGAAGATAATGAGAACAACAAGTGAGAGTAATGTTCGATAGGGATTGATGGGTAAGGTACTGGTCAATATGCGGTCTGACAATCGTGCTATTGAAGAATAAATACGTATTACTATATCCGCAGGAAACCAATAAAGATAGGTAAAAAATAAATTTCGCTTTTCCAGTTCTGAATTTTTTTTAACAAACAATTCGTAATCGTTTAAAGATTCATTATAGTAACTATGATTATCAGCAGTTACGGAAACGAGCAAGTCATTATATTTAGGCATGCGTTCGTAGTTTGTGCGTTGAAGACCAGCGAGGTCATCATGTTCGGTTCCAAAACCCATCAAGATATCATGCCAGCCTAATGTGCCAAATTTATGAAATGACTGCAAAATGGGATAAGATGAAAACAAGAATACAAGTATCGTGATGATAACACCTACTATTCGGATAGGGATTTTGGGAATATGGTTTTCCTTAGGGACTATTATTAAGATGAATAACGATAAAATAAAGAACATGAGTAAATCACGACGAAAACCTATCCCTATCCCACAGATTAGCCCTAATAGTAAACAGGATACAAGGAACCGCTTGTTAGACCTTTTCCCCTGAATTAAATAGAAAAGAATGAGAATAACAGTTAGTATGAATGGAGCCCGCACAAAGTCACGAAGGATAGGGAGAATAATTAAAGCTATTCCTGATATAACAAAATAAAAACCAATAAAAATAGAAAAATAAGGAGGAAGAAATGTCCTTGCTATGGCATAAACAATTAGCACGGTCAAAACATATAAAAATACGAGAAACCAGCGCAAAACTTCCCATGAAACACCAAAAATTCGCCAGACCAGACCTACTGTATATATTAAATATCGGTGATATTGTTGATAAATATCTAAATCCTGTGCTTGAAATTGAGCGGGGATATATTCTGGCAAAAATATTTGTTCATTAAAATCCAGAAATGAGCGAAGATGGGGGATACCAGATGGGTCAGTATTCACAAATCCTTTTCCACATGCAAAAAGAATAGAAGGAATGTATAAATCAGTCGAAATACTTCCACCTGGACCATGCCAATCCCGTAAAGACTTTTCTGATAGAATTATAGAAAAACCAATAAGAAATACTATCAAAACAATTTCGAATATAATTGAAAAATATAAAACTTGTTTTGAAGAAAAAGACATAAGAATAAATTTATGACGACCTATGAATAAGTAATTTTTAAAGCGTGTTGCTCTAACTTCAATAAATTATACTTAATTTTGAACCACAAAAACCCTTCTAAAGAAAAGAATGAGCTGTGTTTCCTATCATAATTATTATTAAGAGCCCCCTCTATTTATCTAATTCTGTTAGTGGGGGCTCTTCCAGTTCAAGTATCTTTTTAGATTCGTCAGTGTCTAATTGTTCAACATTCTTAAGTTTGCGGTCGATTATTAAGGTTCGTTTTTGAGCTTGTTCTATTTCATTAGCAGCAGATTCTAATTTTATTTTTGTTTTGGTTAATAAATCATTAAATTTCTTGAACTCGGTTTTCACTGCTCCTAACACTTTCCAGACTTCCTGTGATTTTTTTTCAATGGCAAGGGTTCGAAATCCCATTTGAAGACTGTTCAGGATAGCAGTGATTGTTGTTGGACCTGTGATTATCACGTTCAGCTCTTTTCGAATCTTTTCAAATAAACCAGGAACTCGAAGAACTTCAGCAAATAATCCTTCTACTGGAAGAAACATTATGGCAAAGTCAGTTGTGTGTGGTGGGTCAATATATTTTTCACTAATATCTTTTGCTTCACTCGTAATACGGGTGGTTAATGATTTAATGGCATCACTCATCGCATTAGTATCCGCAATCTGTTGTGCATTTAAAATTTTCTCATAATCTTCTCTTGGAAATTTTGAATCAATAGGTAGTAATACATATTTTCCATCTTCATCTTTTGCAGGAATTTTTATTGCAAACTCTACTGCGGTCTCTCTCTTAATTTTTGCATTCTTTTCATATTGATTTGGAGTTAGAATGTCTTCAAGTATGCTTTCCAACTGTAACTCGCCAAAAATGCCCCGCTGTTTAACATTCGTTAATACCCGTTTTAAGTCGCCTACATCTGATGCGAGTGTTTTCATCTCACCCAATCCTTTATAGACGCTTTCAAGTTGTTCACTAACCGTTTTGAACGATTGAGACAAACGGTTTTCAAGAGTTGTTTGAAGCTTTTCATCTACCGTTTTACGCATCTCTTCTAATTTTGCTTCATTTTTCTCTTGCAAATGGCGGATTTCTTTCTTCAATGTCTCATTAATATCTGTAAGGTTTTTAGAATTAAGTTGTGTTAGTTGGTTCAAGTTCTCCGAGAAGATTTTTAATTGTTCTAATTGAGCTTGAGATAGGGATTTTAAGGTGGTATTTATGGTTGTCAACAACTCAGTTCGAGTTCGGCTCATCTCATCAAAGAACGTTTTGTTAAGAGTAGACTGGTGTTCTGTCACTTTTTGTATTTGGTTTATGATATCGTTTATGGATTTTTGGGAAAAATTAGAAAGTTTTAAAAGCATGAAACACTCGTAAAGGAGAAATAAAAAAATAACGGGTAGAAAAATAGTAGATATAAGGTAAACCGTAGTTATAGACATAAATATTTACTCCTTTTTCTTTTGATTTTGTAGCTAATAATACTATATCAAAAAAATACGAGATGTTGAATTATACGAAGTATAATTCAGCAATAGAACTCTGTTTTATGATGTTTAATATTATATAATGTAACTTATGACTTACTATCAGGTATTTCGCAATAGATATAGAGGTTTCACCCTTATTGAGTTGCTGGTTGTTATTGCCATAATCGCAATTCTGGCGGGTATTCTTTTGCCCGCTTTATCTCGTGCTCGTGAATCGGCACGCCGTTCTTCGTGTGCTAATAATCTAAAACAAATTGGCTTATCTCTAATTATGTATGCTAATGAAAGTAAGGGGAATTTCTATCCCCCTATCAAAGCGATAAAAACCCCTTGGACAGAGAATGCAACCCCTTGTAGTGTGGTAAATACAGAAGAATCGTTTTTTGAACCGAAGTGGATGTATCCCGAATATCTATCCGACTTGAAGGCATTGATTTGCCCTTCGGATATTGACCGAACTGTTGCATTGGGACCCGGAGGCTGGCTCAATCAAGAGACCCAGGAACCCGATTTATGCAAAATTAATGATATTTCATACAGTTATTTAGGGTGGGTAGTTGTCCCATCGCTCTATTTAGTTCCCAACGGAAATGAACAGGCACCCGACCCACGCACAGAGATTGAAGGGGCTTTTGTTACTGTGTTCCGTGAGATGCTGGATGAGGCTTTGAATGCACCCCTCAATTCTGTTGCAAGGATATACGACCGCGATTTGTCGTTTTATCCATTTTATCCTGGCGATACTCAAAAACGAGTGGTATATCGTCTTAGAGACGGTGTTGAGAGGTTTCTGAACTTTAGCTCTTCTACATCAGAAATTCCAATAATGTGGGATAATTTATTCAAAAAAGGGGAAGGGGAGGGATATAATACTCCCATGCTTAATCATCAACCCGGTGGAGGGAATGTCTTATATCTTGATGGACATGTTGAATTTATCCGTTATCCAACCCAATTCCCTTATACCCGCGTGTGGCTAACAGTGTGTAATCAAATGAATGGCTTTCATTAGGGAACTAAAAACTGCTAAGAGTGTTTAATATTATCAGATTGTAATACAACAAAAAAATTGTTGGAAGGGAAGAAAATATGAAAGACATGTCACGTCGAGAATTTGTGCAAAAAATTTCAGTCCTCAGTATGGGCTCATTTATACTTTCTCAAATGGCTTATTCGGAGGATAAAACGGAAAAGAAACAAGACCGTCCTAATTTTATTGTTGTACTGGCAGATGATATCGGGGCAAAAGAGTTGTCCTGCTATGGGAATAAAGAAATTTGCACACCCAACTTAGACCGCATGGCACAAGAAGGAGTAAAGTTTGAGACCTGCTATGCTACACCTATTTGTCACCCTACCCGTGTTATGCTGTTAACAGGACAATACGGTTGTCATAACGGTATATATAATTTTGCTAATATGCGAGGAGGACCGGAGCCTGATAGTGATATAGAAGATATTGCTAAAAGTCATCGAACCTTTATCAATCTGCTGAAAGAGGCAGGCTATACTACTGCCATGTCTGGCAAATGGCAATTATCCGGTAAACTACCTAAACTTATCTTTGAGTGTGGATTTGATGAATATTGCACATGGGCATATAAAAACTATATCCCGCCAGATGTTCAATATACGAGTGGATTTGAAAGCGATGGTAGATACGCCCGATATTGGCATCCGTCTATTGTTCGAAATGGTGAGTATGTCCCAACAAAACCCGATGACTATGGACCCGATATACATAATCAGTTTGTTATTGATTTTATGAACCGCCACAAAGACCAGCCATTTGTGATTTATTATCCAACCTGCCTCACTCATGCTCCTTATGTGCCGACACCGGATTCAAAAAAAGAAGGTGATGATTTAAAAAAGAGTGATAAAAAAAATTATAAAGCCAATGTGGAATATCTGGATAAACTCATGGGAAAACTGATAGAAGAGATTGAGAAGGCGGGACTGAAAGAAAAAACCATCGTTATTTTTGCAGGGGATAATGGTACGGGGGGATCAGGTAAAGGGGAGCCTACGGAATTAGGAGCACGTGTGCCGATGATAGTTTGGGGACCGGGTTATGTCAAACAACGAGGCAGTGTAATGGAACTAACAGACCTGTCGGATATTCTGCCGACGCTATGTGATTGGGCAGGTGTGACTCTACCCGATGATAGACCAATTGATGGTGTATCCCTGGTACCGTTCCTCAGCGGAAAAAGAGAAACAACCCGCGAATGGATATTCAGTTTCATTGCTGACCGACGCATCCTGAGGACAAAACGCTGGCTATTAGAAGACAATTCCCCTCTCCATTATGGGAGACTATATGACTGCGGAGATTGTCGTAACGGGACTGGCTATAAAGAAGTAACCAATTCCGATGATGCCGAGGTTATCAAAGCCAAAGAATATTTCAACCAACTTTTAGAAAAACTTCCCGCTCCTAAATTAGACCACGAAGGTCCTCCCACAGAAAAGCAAAAAGAACAAAAAAATAGACAAAAAATAAAACAAAACAAACTTGAAAGACGAGTAAAGAAAAGAATGCAAGAAAAGTAGAACTATGTTCCCTTATATTTATTAGTAGGATTATTAATATATAATTCTATTATTAATGGGTCATTTAAAAAGTATTTTTCAATACACTTTTTAACTTTCTCCCAGGGTAATCCTCCAAGTCCACAACCAATTTGAGGCATGGCAACGGAGTTTATCCCCCACTCTTTATAATGCTCTTTAAGATAAATAAGTCCATCTTCAATCCATTCTATTTTTGAACTCCCTCTCCAATGAATTTTTGTCGGGAAAAGAATTATTCCTGGTCTTGTTTGACTGAAAAGATCAGGCTGAATTGCCATCTGGAAATCTTTTTTAAATTCTTCTTTATTTATTTCAAATTTTGTTTCAGAGATATTTTATATTTAGGACAAGTAATACTGTCAATATTTTTTTGTTTATTAATAGTAGAATTATCAAGAAAACTAAAGAGACAAGGCCTTGGAGAATAAATTTACTATTTTTACTCTTGCTATTCTATATTGTAAATTTTATTTTTAGACAAATTTGATTTTTCAGATTTTTATTTAACAGGATACAAATACGTAGATGGAATTAAAATCAACTTCTTTATTGAAAGGACAGGTTATGGTCATACCAATTAGAAGATTTAGGGGAGAGTTAAATATAAAAACTTTAATAGTAGTAGTTCTTTTTATGGTTATATGTTGTTTGTGGGTATTTGGAAGTGATGGGGAAGGGGAAGCGGATTTTGTTCTGGTAAAGAACGGCAAGCCTGTTTGTTGTATTGTTGTATCTGAAAATCCGACGCTATCAGCACGCCTTGCATCATTGGAGTTGCAATACCATATCTTGAAAATGACAGGGGCGGAATTGCCTATTAAAAGTGATGAAGAACCTGTTTCAAAACGGAAAATACTTGTTGGGGATAGTCATCTTGCTAATGATTTAGGTTTTCGGAGTTCAGACCTGGCTCCACAGGAGTATATTATCACATTTCGCACAGATGCGCTGATTCTTTTAGGTCGGGATTGGGAAGATACAGAAGCAAATCGCCGTGAATTAGGCAGACCGATGAGTTGTGGAAACACCCTCGCAGATACACGTCATAAAATTGATTATTGGCAAACTGTCGGTATGCCATTGCGTAGTCAAGGGGAAATGGAATTGCCTGGGGTATATGATGACCAGGGGACTTGTTATGCGGTGTATCATTTCCTCGAACAGTTTTGTGGTGTTCGCTGGTATGGTCCGAATGAGATTAATGTTATTATTCCTACTCAATCTACACTTATGGTAAAAAGCATAGATATTCGCCGTTCACCTGCGTTGAAATATCGGGACGCTTTATGGTCAGGTTTCTGGCCCTTTATGCAAAAGCAATGGGGAACGGTATCCCGTGCTGAAGTATTTCTATTCTGGCGACGATTGCGTTTAGGAGGTGAGAAATGGGCAGGGAACCACACATTCCATAAATATACAATTGAGAAGTATTTTACCGACCCGGAATATCAGGCGAAAGGCTCTGGTTCCGGTACACAGCTGTGTTATACACACCCCAAACTGATACAGGAAGTAGCACAGATGGCAGATGATTTTTTTGATGGAACTAAGGATGTGCCGGAAGGCTGGAAAGCAGTAGGAAACTATTTCGCTATTGTTCCTGATGATAATTTGAAATTTTGCCGATGTGACCGTTGTCGGAAATTAATAACCTCTGGTCGTGATATGTGGACGGGACAGTTTAGTAGTGGTCGCATGAGCAATTATATTTTCTCCTTTGTGAATGCGGTAGCAAGAGAATTACAAGAGACACATCCAGATAAATATATTACCGCCCTTGCATATTGGGAATATGCCTTACCTCCCCGTGGTTTTGATATTGAGCCAAATGTATCCATAGCCCCATGTCTACATACCTGCTACTATGCTATTCATAAAGAAATGCGAGAGAACGATATGAACCTATATCATGACTGGCTGAAAAAAGCAAAGGCACCTGTTTTTTTGTGGAATTATTATCACCATCCGATGGAGGCGGGATTGGTAGGTGGATTTAAATGTTTCCCAAACATTATGGTTCATAAGACCGCAGAAATTATGCGGAAGTTTATCGGGGACGGAATACGAGGTATTTTTATATGTGGTGAACAAGATATGTTAGAAGGGTATGTTATTGCTAAAATCTGGGATGACCCGACGCAGGATATAGATGCAATATTAGATGAGTTTTTTCATCTCTATTTTGGCAATGCAAGTGAACCTATGAAAAAATTTTACCTGTCAATTGAGCAAATTGCGTGCAATCCGGAGAACTACCCGAAGCCATATTACAAACCGAATGGAATTGACTGGAAAAATGTAGCATGGACCACTTTAGGTACAGAAGAACGAATGATGGAATTAGGCGAGCTTATTTCACAGGCACAGTCCTCTGCACAAACCGATGCAGAAAAACAGAGAGTCCGACAATGGCAAGAAGCACTCTGGGACTGGATGCTTAAAGGTCGAGAAGAATATTATTCAAATCAAAAACATGAGTAGTGATGATATGAAGGGAAATCTTTTAAGATTAGTGTTTTAACAAATTTATTACTATATTAAAATTAAAAAATGATGGGATATTTTATTGTATTTTGATTTTAGTCTTATATCTATATAGAATTATTACGAGTTATATTCTATAAAGTCTAAGGAGAAAAAGTATGAAGAATTGTGGGTTTGTTTTGATTTTAATGTTGCTCATCGGACAATTTGCCTATTCTTTCCCAGAAGTCGTATGCGTAAACCCTCAAATACTTATACAAAAAGTATTTGGAACAGAAACACCTGGGGGAAAGTATAAGCATCCAGCATCCATAACAGAACTGGATAATGGTGATTTGTATCTGGCATATTATTGCGGTACTGGGGAGTATGAAGATGATACAAAAGTATTTGGTTCAAGGTTGCCGAAAGGTTCTAACCAATGGCAATCGCCAGTAGTTATTGCAGATATTCCGTGGCTTGGTGAGGGAAATCCTGTAGTTTGGCAGGGACCAAATGGTATTGTCTGGTTATTTTATGTGGTGCGATATGGTGAAACGTGGTGCACATCGCGGATACATTATAAAATTTCAAAGGATGGAGCCAATACATGGTCTGACTCTGCTGTGCTTGCATTTGAGCCAGGTATGATGGTGCGTTCTCAACCGTTGTTGTTAAGCAATGACAAATTTATTCTGCCTGCATACCACGAGAAAGGTGATGACCCAGAATTTACTGCACCAGAAACAAGCTCCGTATTCTTTATTCATGATTTAAAAACTCGCACATGGACACAAAGCAATCATGTCCACTCACGTATCGGTAATTTACAACCTTCTGTTGTAGCCTTGAGCAATACACATCTTCTTGCATACTGCCGTCGAGGAGGAGGGTATGACCCAATTCCAGATGGTTTCATTGTGCGAACCGAGTCGTTTGATGGCGGGAAGACATGGACAGATGGCGTAGACACAGAATTTGTAAACCCTAATGCTGCTATCGACCTTATAAAGTTAAAAAATGGACATCTTCTATTGTTTTTTAATGATAACCCAGGGGATAGAAATCCTCTTTCCGTAGCAATCTCAATGGATGAAGGGAAAACATGGAAGATAAAAAGAGACCTTGTGCGTGGTAAGGATTCGTATGCTTACCCGTATGCCATACAGTTGAAGGATGGTAGAATAGCATTGATTTTTACCTCACATGAACGCACACAAATTAATCTCGCTATTTTTACTGAAGACCAACTTATTAACTGGAATGAAAAAAGTAACAATAAGGAATAACCCATGATTAGCACAACTTTATTTTCCATACATTTTATCCTTTTCCATGCCATTCTCTGGGTTAATGCTTGCGAATGGGGCGAATTAAATGTCCCAGAGGATGGAAATTATGCTGTTTGGGTCTGGACAGAAAAAGGCAAATCAGGAGAAGTAATTATTGATAATCAAAAATTATCTTATTCTGCACCTGAAAAAGAGAAAGATAAAAAGGATGTAACAGACTATATATGGTTGAACATAAAATCATTAACTATAAAAAATAGCCAAACCATACAGGTTCATGGAGATACAAATGTCTTTTCTATTGTGCTCTCCAATCAGACAGATTACAATCCCGAGATATGGTGTAAATACGCACGAGTTTTACAAGAGCCAAAACGAGTATCCGATGCTCGTGTAGAGATGATACGCAATACAAATACAGTTTTTACTATGCCCCATTTTGACAATTTACAGGACTGGGAATCATTTGCAGAACACCTTCGCAGAACCATATCTATTGCATGTGGTCTCTTCCCTGAGCGAGAAAAGTGTCCGCTAAATGCAAAAATATTTGATAAATTTCAAGGGGATGGTTTTACTGTAGAAAAGGTATATTTTGAATCGTTCACTGGATTTTATGTTACGGGCAATTTATATCGTCCCGTTAAAGAGGGAAAACATCCAGGGGTTTTATGCCCTCATGGACATTGGAAAGAAGGGCGATTTGAGAATAGTAATATAGGCTCTGTTCCTGCTCGATGCATTACTATGGCTCGCATGGGTTTTGTCGTGTTTAGTTATGATATGGTTGGTTATAACGATTCACAGCAACTCCCTCATAACTGGGGTACTAATTTGCTAAAATTATGGGCTATTCATCCATGTGCCGTCCAGTTATGGAATAGCATTCGGTCATTGGATTTTCTACAAGCATTACCGGATGTTGACCCTGAACAAATCGCATGCACGGGTGCTTCTGGCGGAGGGACACAAACATTTCTACTATTTTCAGTAGAACCACGAGTTAAAGTCTCCGCACCTGTTAATATGATTTCCTGTTCCATGCAGGGAGGCTGTATCTGCGAAAATGCCCCGTTAATTCGCAGAAATGCATCGAATATGGAAATAGGGGCATTAATGGCTCCGCGCCCCATGATACTTGTATGTGCCACAGGTGATTGGACACGGGCAACTCCTCGGGTGGAATATCCTGCAATCCGAAGCATATACAAATTGTATGGTGAAGACGCAAATTTAGAATACCAGCAGGTCAACGCAGAACATAACTATAATAAAGAAAGCCGTGAAGCGGTATATCGTTTCTTTGGGAAACGGTTCTTTCCACAACAAAATTGGGAACAATTTTCAGAGCCAGATTTGGAAATTCCACCGAAAGAATCACTTCGCGTTTTTACAGATGATAAAATTGAAGAATTGAAAAAAGCAGGTTATGATGAAACATTAAATAAATTCGTTTCCGAGAAAAAGTCTTTGCGGAATAAATATATTGCAATAAAAAAAGAACAGGTAAAAGAATTCCGTGAAAAAGATAAGCATTCTCTCGCCGTTGTAACCGGTGCGGAAATACCTGCTATAAATGATACGTTGGGAACATGTGTCTCTGTGAGTAGAGAAACAACCTTTGTGTTAGAACGCTGGATTATATCACGGGCAAAAATTCACGACCAGGTACCTTTATTATTTTATAGGTCTAATAAACCAGAAACACAAAAAGTAGTGCTATGCGTTCATCATGAAGGCAAAGGATATTTTGTAAATCCGGATGGCTCACTTCATCCTGCACTTCAAAATCTTATGCAAAAAGGGTATGCAATCGCTCTGGTAGACCTATTTTTAACAGGAGAACATCAATCACCGCTTGAAAAAGTCAAACGGAAAGAAACCTCAAATTATCTGGATACATTCTTGAATACTCGACCTGCCGAACAGATACAGGATATTATCACATCGCTGGTTTGGTTAAGTTCCCGTAGAGATTTGCAAACACCTATTACATTAATCGGTATGGGAAATGCCGGTGTATTGTCATTACTCGCAGGGGCTATTTGTGATATTGCTAATCCTATCTTTGCAGATATGAACGAACTTGACCTAAATGATGATAGTATTTGGGAACAATATTTTTATATTCCCTGTATTCGGAGTATTGGCGATATCCAGAACGCCTTATGGTGGATTGTTCCTGAACGAAATTGCTCTATTTTCCATGTCCATCCAAATCTGTCTCTCTATGCACCTGTAGCTATTCAAAATCAAATCAAAGATTTGAACGACCTTGTAGCACTTGTAAATTAGAATAGTAAGGGATAAAAATACGAACTCGTATCTATTGCTCGGATATAATATAATATTCAAAAACAAGTAAAGGAGATAAGCGTTGGAAATAAAAGTTTATGAAATAACTCCTTTTTTTGTGAACACTTACATTTTGATTGATGATGGAGAAGCCATTGTTATTGACCCCGGTGAAGCAAATATGAGACTCATTCAGGACCTAAAGAATTTGTCTGTTCGTGCTGTTATTAACACACATTGTCATATAGACCATTGTGGAGGTAATGCCAGTGTTTGCCGTGCAACAGGTGCTCCGTTGTTGATGCACCCTGAAAGTGAAGTTGTATTGCAAACTTTGGGACAGCAGGCTCTGCTGTTTGGCGTTCCGTTTCAATCCTCTCCACCCCCTGATGACTACCTTCAAGAAGGAGACGAAATTAAGGTAGGGAATATTACGTTGAAGGTGTTATATACTCCAGGGCATGCGCCTGGGCATATTTCCTTAGTAAGTGATGGTTTCGTATTTGTTGGCGATGTTCTTTTTCAAGGTTCTATTGGGAGAACAGACCTTCCCGGTGGCGACTATGATACATTAATAAAATCTATCAAAGAAAAACTCTTCGTTTTACCTGATGATACCATCGTTTATTCCGGACATGGTCCTGCGACAACCATTGGTATTGAACGAGAAACAAACCCATTTGTGGGCGAGTTCTGAGGAACTGTTTATGACACTTTTTTTATCATTATTTGTTTTTATTTCCTCTTATGCAGTTCCTTTTGATGTCCAATTGTCTCCTGACCAGATATTGCCCATTGTTTTTATTGATGAACCGCTAATTGTTGCAGTTTCAGGACCGCCTAATACACCATTTGAAATGGAAGTAAATATTACCAATATAAATGGTGAATCGGTTATTCAGTTCATCCCTGACAAACCGATTACATATCCGAGTGGAAAATATTGGGTCTCTGTTTCCGAATTAACTCCATTACGGACGTTTTTAATAGCAAACATTTCGATAAAGTATAAAAATGAGTCCAATGAGTGGAAAATCCCTTTCTGTAGAGTTGAACGAAACACAGAAACGTCAGGGTTGCCACCAGTTGTTCTCCACAATCCAGATAATGATGGTTTATATGTGGCTCAAATGATAGGGATACGTAAGGTATCTTTTGATGACAACACATCAGATTTAGAAACACGTATAAAAAAAGCAATATCCATGAAATATTATGTTTCATTTGTTTTTAACTATGACAAACACGCATCTCCATTAGATGCTTTTGAAGATTTAAATAATCGGTTTGGCGGTTATATAAGCACATGGGAAATCGAAGGTAATTATACCCCTGATTTTTTAAATAAATGTGTCCAGATAGCAAGAAAATCTAAAAGTATAGGGACATTTCGTCCTTCATTCAAATCGTTAGAATCAATACCCTCTGTTATTCAAGCGGTTTCTTCTGAAGAACTTCATGAAATTGCATGGAGTGGCGAGGTACAAGGACGAGAAAATTTTGATATAGTAAGGAATACAATTATTGGTTATGGTGGAGAAGGTATTAAGCTATTTCTACATTTTAATAACGGGAATTTGCCAGCAGACACAGTTGCCCAAATTCAGAAACTTTGGGAAATGAAATCTTGTGGCGTAGATAGTTTCGTAATTCCATATACAGTGTTAATCCAGGACGGCAAAGTCTCACAACTCTTATCTTTTCTATCAGGTATTTCCCGTTTTTGGGGTGAAGAGGCGGAGTCAGTCGGGTGGTATACGTATTCAGATAATTTGCATGCGTTTATTTTCCAGACATTAACTCATTGGTTTATGGCTTTCTGGGGTTCAGAACCGTTGAAATTAACAGGAGAAGGTTTAGCGACAACTCAACTTTTTGATTGCTATGGAAACCCTGCAACATTACCGCAAATTGAAAATGGGACACTGAGCCTCAATTCAAGACTTGAACCCCAGTATTTGATAGGCAATACGTATGAAGTATTATATAAAGCGGCTGAAAATGCGTTGGCAAGGTTAGCTCAAGAAATAAACAGTGATACCTATACTTCGTTGAAAAATCCCGTTATCACGAACGCTGTGAAGAGTATTGCTGATAATCCTAAAGATAGCCAAAGTCGTAGTCATATCTTAAATCTGTTGCGTGAATTACCGCAATTGGAACAAGTGCAGGTAAAAGATTATGAAACATTCGTTCGAAAAAATTTACTTATTGCTAAATTGTCCTGCTTTATTAAAAGAACGTGCATTACCGAGCAATTTCGGGGGGAACCATTCCGCGAACCTCTTTTAGACATCATTACTCGTAGTGAAGAGAAAATAACAGAGTATCTAACAGGTTCCACATCACATTCCGAAAATGATTATCGGGCAAATTGGATTTTGTCAGAGGTACATCAACTTATGGAGCGTGCAAGCAAGTTAACCTCCGCAGGTAAACGTATTGAGGCTACAGGGTTAGCATATCTTGCAGAGAGCAGGGCTCAATCTCTCGAATATCTACGGTCTTCACCAGTGGCTATTCCAGATATCGATAAATTAACTCCAATTACACCAATAACCATAGCGAAAAAGGAAGAACAAAAAGTAGAACCGCCGAAACCTACTGAAACAGCCGTATCTTCTGAAAGTAAGACATCTGTTGCAACTACTACTGAGCCTAAGCCTAAGAAGGAAACAACCGAAGGTCCTATTCTACATACAGTCAAGCGAGGTGAAACTATTGCTTCAATATCCAAACTTTATGGAATTTCTGAGGCAGAATTCTGTGCTTGGAATGGGGTACGTAAAGGTTCAGCATTAAAGGCGGGTAAAATTTATAAAATACTACAGCCTAAAACAAAACCTGAGCAAAAAACAGAAGAACCAAAAATGGTTGATGCTAATGAATACATTGTACAAAAAGGGGACTACCCTGCTCTTATAGCAAAAAAACTCGGTGTGTCTACAAACGAACTGTTAAAGGTGAATAACCTTACAGAAAAATCACGATTACAAATTGGACAAAAACTAAGAATACCAGGTGATAAAAAACAGAAGGTAGAAGAAAAGAAGCAGGAGCCAGCATCACCTTCGCAAGAAAAAGTAGAACAACCAACCCCACAAGAAGCGGTAACACAAGAAGCAGTAATGCAAAAAGAGGGAGAAGAGAAAACAGAAGAAAGACGAGAAGAAAAACTGTTAGTTCAAACAGAACAATCCTCTATAGAAACAAAATCAGAAGAAGGAATGAAGATATATAAATTGCTTCCTGGTGACACTCCTGCTATTGTTGCCAAAAAATTTGGTGTACCTGTTCAATCTCTTATGGAATTTAATAATATAACTGACCCCACAAAATTACGGGCGGGTCAGGAATTAAAGATACCCTCAGTAGAAGGTAGCAAAATAAAAGAGGAACCCAAAAAAGAAAGTCTTAAATCGGAGAGAGAAGAGCAAAAAACAGAATCATCAGCACCTCAAAGCACGGAAGAAAAAATTCATATAGTTTCTAAGGGAGATAATCCATATACAATAAGTAAAAAATATGGTGTCCCCTTAGATGCTCTACTCAAGGCGAATCAATTAACTGAGAAATCAACTCTTAGCATAGGACAAAAGTTAATTATCCCCGCCCCTACAAAGGAACAATAGGTATTTTGATTTTATCTGTTTTATCTTAAACCTAACGCATCCATCATGTCATACATGCCAGGTTCACGACCATGAATAAATCGTCCTGCACGGATAGCCCCTTTGGCAAAATTGTCCCGATTATGTGCAATATGTGTTAATTGTAGACGTTCCCCATGTCCAATAAAGTATACAGTATGTTCACCAACGACATCCCCTCCACGAACTGCTAACACGCCGATTTCCTCCTTTTTACGGGGTCCAATAACTCCTTCTCTCCCATATAAAACATGTTTTTTAGAGTCTAAATTTAACCCCTCTGCTACTTCCTTTGCTAACCGTAAAGCAGTGCCACTGGGACTATCTTTTTTTTGATTATGATGAATTTCTACAATTTCTGCATTGTAATCCATTCCTAAACATTCCGCAACTTCTTTTACTAAACGGAATAACAAATTTACACCAACACTCATATTCGGTGCATATAAAATAGGAATTTCCTTTGAAAAATCTCGTAGAGATTGTTCTTGTTCTGAGGAAAGCCCTGTTGTCCCTATTACAACACCTTTCTTTAAGGAACACGCAATCTGAGTATGACGAACAGAAGACGCTGGTTGAGTAAAATCAATTAACACATCTGCTTTTACTATTTCGTCTTTAGCGTTATCACCTAAAACAATTTCTTTAGGACTACCTTTTTCCCCTCCATAAGATATAACTCGTCCCTTGAACTCAGGCAAATCAAAAGCACCACATACCTGAATATCCTCTTCCCAACCTGCAACTTCTAATATTCGTCTCCCCATTTTACCTAAGGCTCCTGCAACACATATACGCATCGTTGTTCTCCTCATTAAAGTTATTAATGACACATTTTTTATGAAATGCTTGCCCAGAGTGGAGTTGATGCTAAGAATACTTGGGCAGCAAAATACAATGGACCACCTATTACAAAATTCCAATTATCTGATTTCCGAAATCGGTCACGTGCCACAAACATATCAGACACGTAAAACATCAAGGCACCAACTGGCAAATTCCATAACCCACTATATGCCCATGCCCCAATGGCTAAAGACACCATGCAACTAATAATCACCATATACATATACACTGGTAACCGCATAGAACCTAAATTAGGATTTAGCCAATATGCTATACCTATTGCAGGGACTATGGATATCACCAATGCTGAAATAGTCAGAAATGGGTCAACTTTGACTATTAAAAATGAGACAATGTAACACACATGTGCTAAAAGAAATGAAATAAGGCCTAAAAGAAAAATAATCGAATTTCGTGATAGCAAAAATAAATCGCCCCACCATGAGCATATTAACCCAATAATAATCCATATCATAGGAACATAAAGGTAATCTGGCAATTGATAGTGTAAAAGGGATGAAATAGCGATATATAGAAAACAATTAGAAGCCATCATTTTTCCTATGCCACGTGTCCATTTTTCTTTCTTAAATTCCCCATAAAAACATAACAACAAAAACCCCACCATACATAATACAACCGTAATAAGATTTACCATTTTCTCGAATTCTCCTCTAACAAATAAAAAATTATAAATGATTGTAAAATAAAGCAACCATAGAAGGCAAGACACTAATTGTCCCACGAAGATTCTAAATGGAAATAAAACCTTCTTACAGCCAAAAGTATCTTTGTTGCTGTTTAACAGGCTCAATATGCTGTGTCTTTACTACTTAATTTAGTATTAAGTTTAAAATAAAACACACTTTTATATTCCTGTTCCTTTTGTTTAAAATTTGAAAGGCTTATACAAATATGAATAATATGTAATATTCAGCAATTGTGATTGATATTGAAAACATATAAGGAGTGGGTTATGGAAAAAAAATATATTCTTGCTTTAGACCAGGGAACAACCAGTTCACGCAGTATTCTTTTCGACCATGAAGGGAATGCAGTAGCAGTAAGTCAACAAGAATTTAAGCAATACTATCCGAGACCAGGTTGGGTTGAGCATGACCCATATGAAATTTGGAATACCCAATTAGCAACAGCACGAGCGGTATTAAAAAAATGTGGAGCATCTGCGGATGAAATCGCAGGGATTGGCATAACGAATCAGCGTGAAACCACCGTATTATGGGATAAAAAAACAGGTGCACCAGTACATCCAGCGATTGTGTGGCAGTGTCGAAGAACAGCTGGATTATGCGAACAATTACGCTCAGAAGGACTTGAAGAAGAAATACGTAATCGAACAGGTCTGGTTTTAGATGCGTACTTCTCTGGGACAAAAATACGTTGGATGTTGGATAATGTGTCTGGCTTAAGAAAACGTGCAGAAAAAGGAGAGATATTATTTGGAACAATTGATAGTTGGTTATTGTATCAATTAACGGGTGTTCATGCTACAGACTATACAAATGCTTCACGAACACTATTATTTAATATTCACACATTAGAGTGGGACGATACAATTTTAGATGCTCTGAAAATACCAAAAAGCATATTGCCAGAAGTACACCCCAGTAGCAAAATTTTTGGTCACACCGAAGTACTCGGCAAATCTGTGCCTGTATCCGCACTAATTGGCGACCAGCAATCTGCATTATTTGGGCAAACAGCATTTAATACAGGTGAATGTAAAAACACCTATGGTACAGGTTGCTTCCTTCTCATGAATACAGGGAATGAAGCACCTCCATCGAAGCATGGTTTACTTACCACTGTGGCGTGGGGATTAGATGGCAAAGTAACATATGCCTTAGAAGGAAGCGTCTTTGTCGGTGGTGCAGTAATCCAATGGCTTAGAGATGAAATGAAATTGATACAATCCGCAGTAGAGAGTGAAGAGATTGCCATGTCAGTACCCGATACAGGTGGTGTTTATTTAGTCCCTGCTTTTGTAGGATTAGGTGCTCCATACTGGGACATGCATGCTCGGGGATTAATCACAGGAATTACACGCGGGACGTCCAGAGCCCATATTGTTCGGTCAGCATTAGAATCGATTGCTTATCAATCTGCCGATGTCGTTTTTACAATGGAGCAGGATGCAGGAACAAAAATTACACAGTTACGAGTAGATGGCGGTGCTGCCGCAAATAACTTCCTGTTACAACATCAAGCAAATGTTTTAGGGAAACCTGTTATTCGTGGCTCAACTCTTGAAACAACAGCATTAGGTTCTGCATATCTTGCAGGTCTTGCAACGAAATTCTGGAATGGACAAGAAGAACTGAGAAAACGTTGGCGTATCGGTCGTATATTTGAACCACAATGGACAGAAGACCAAAGAAAAACAGTCCTACAAGCATGGCAAAACGCCATCCAAAGAGCACGTAGTAATTAATATTAAAATAAACATTATATGTAAATTATTAGGAATTAAAAATGATACCTGATTATCAATCTATTATGTTGCCGTTATTGAAAGTCCTTTCCGATGGTGAAGAGCATACTATCGAAGACGTTGAAAACTCGCTTGCCAATTATTTCAAATTAACTGAGGATGAGAAGGATTTAACATTTAAGGGAAAAAAACGAAAGATATTTTACTATCGTATTACTTGGGCAAAGAGCCATCTGAAAGCAGCGCGTCTTGTTGAGTCAGAACGAAGAGGGCGAGTGGGATACTGGAAAATTACAGATAGGGGATTGGAAGTCCTTTCAAAAAATCCTGAGAATATTAACAACAAATATCTTATAGATAATTTTCAGGAATTTAGAGATTGGTATCAGAACTCGAAATCTTTATCAGAAGAGATGTCTGATACATTAGTCTTAGATAATGCATCAAATAAATCACCTGAGGAATTAGTGCAAGAGAATGTAGAATTATTAAACTCCCTAACAAAGGATGAACTTAAAGAAATTATTTTGAAACTATCCCCAACCGCCTTTGAAAAACTGGTAGTAGATGTCCTTGTCAAGATGGGATATGGTGGTTCATACGAAGAAGCAAGCCAGCATCTTGGCAGATCAAATGATGAAGGTGTTGATGGTGTTATTAAACAAGATGTGCTTGGTTTAGATAATATTTATATTCAAGCAAAACGTTGGAATTCTGCAATTATTGGGGGGAAAGAACTACAGTCTTTTGTAGGTGCTCTACATGGTAAAGGAAGCAAGAAAGGTGTGTTCATTACCACCTCTAAATTTACAGAAGAAGCTGTGAAATATGCACGTAATTTGTCTGACTTTAAATTAATATTGATTGATGGAGATAAATTGGTAGATTATATGATGAAATATAGAATAGGTGTGCGAACGCTTATATCGATTGAAATATTTAAAGTTGACCTTGATTATTTTGAAGGTTATTAAGTGAAATCTTTAGCAGAATAGGGCGAAGAAATTTTATAGAAATGCTTTATACATATTAAAACAAAAATATAAAAATTGTGAACTTAAAAATATTTGTAAACCGAATTATCTAACTAAATATCTCTAACCGCGAACAGAAACAGGTCGCTGTGTCTTGATAGATTCTAATTCCGCTTCTATTAATAAAAGTGTTTTATATGCCTCTTCGGGTGGAATAATATCCGAGTCGCGGTCTTTTTGAAGGCATTCCAGAAAATGCCTCAATTCTCCTTCGTATCCATCGCCTTTGAGAACCTTGATAGCCTTCGGTTTACCACGATTTGGGTACCACGTCAGAGCAAGGTTTCGCGACATTTCTAATGTGCCTTGCTCCATAGCAATAGTGAACGTCATTGAAAATGGGTAGGTTGTACTATATTCCCATGCTCCTTCGGCGACAACCCATTGCCGTTCTGGATAGTTATAACTTGTAATGATGTGGTCTACACCGCCTTGTGCAAGGCTTACACCGATACTTTGGACTGTTTTAGGTTTGCCGAATAGATAGCGGACAAAATCTGCATCATGAATATGCAAATCTAAGGCACATCTTCCCGATTGAGATGCGGTCTGAAGCCAGTTCTGCCAACTCCAGTTAGGTAGTCCACTGACGCGGGTAAATTTTGCAGTGAGCACTTTACCATATTTACCGCTCTCTATTAACTCTTTAGCTACGACATAAGATGGCCAAAAACGGATGCAGTGAGCAATATATAAATGTTTTTTATTCTTCTTTGCAGATTTAATCATTTCCATCGCTTCGGAGGATGTTCGTGCCATTGGCTTTTCACATATAACATGTTTACCCGTTTGGAATGCTTGAATGGCTATGGATGCATGGGCTGGAGTAGGTAATGTTATATCAAGTACATCTATTTGCGGGTCATTGAGTATCTCTTCTGGTTTAGAGTAAACCTTAACTTTGCTCAAGTCCAAAGAACCAAAAGGACCAATATTCCCTCTCCTTTTCTTCTCATCCGTATCACATACCGCCACCACTTTTACACCTTTTAATTTGTTGTAAGTGTCAAAATGCACTTTCCCCATCATCCCTAATCCAATGATACCTACTTGAATAGCCATGACAAATCCTCCTTACTAAAGAGTTCTAAAAAAGCGAGTTAAGGGAGAGTCTTATTCAGACTCTCCCAAGTTAAAAAAGGTTTATGCCCAAGTCATTGCTGTCGGTTTTTCCGCAATAATGGCTTGTTTCAAAAATTCAACTGCTTTGGTCAAACCTTCACGATTGGACATCAAACTATCTTCATGTTCAATACTGATAGCACCATCATAACCTACCATACGTAGGTTCGAGAAGAAATCTTTCCACCATTCTAAACTGTGCCCGTAGCCACATGTACGGAATATCCACGAGCGATGAATTTCATCTCCATAATGTTTCGTGTCTAACACACCATTGACCATAGTGTTTGTTGCATCAATTTTTGAGTCTTTAGCGTGCACGTGGAATATGGCTTTACCCAATACACGAACAACAGCACAGGGGTCCATGCCTTGCCAGAATAAATGGCTTGGATCTAAATTAGCACCGATGTTATTTCCACAGGATTTGCGAAGTTTTAATAATGTTTCCGTATTATAAACAAGGAAACCAGGATGCATCTCAAATGCTAAGTTAACACCATGGTCACGTGCAAATTTGGCTTGTTTCGACCAATAAGGAATGGCTACTTCTTCCCATTGCCATTTTAATATATCCAGATAATCCGGTGGCCATGCACAAGTTACCCAATTCGGTTTCTTGGCGGTTGGGTCAGAACCAGGACAACCAGAAAAGTCAATGACAACTTTAACACCCAATTCGTGGGCTAATCTGATTGTATCTGTTTGCACTTCACGATTTTTCTTTGCAAAATCAGGGTCGGGATGTAGACAATTGCCGTGGCAACTCAAAGCACTGATTTCCAGACCTTCTCCTTTCAACAATGCTTTTAATTCATCTCGCTTGGGTTTTGAGGATAATAATTCCTTCACGGGAGCATGGGCACCACCAGGATAATTCCCTGTCCCTAATTCGACACATTGAAGTTGTAGAGGACGTATAATTTCAAGGACATCTTTTAATGGTGTCCCACCAAACATTACCGTTAACATACCTAATTTCATATTCCATTCTCCTTTTATTAATATGTTTTATTGACGGAACTAAATTACCACTTTTTCCCACTTCTTCGATGCAGATGCACGCTCAACCGCATCCAATACCGCCTGACATTTAACCGCATCTTCAAATGTGGGATAGTTTATCTTCTTACTGGTTAAACTGCAGAGGAACTCATACATCTCATGAACAAAAAGATGTTCATAACCAATAATATGTCCAGGTGGCCACCATGCATGTACATATGGATGACCCATATCACATGCTTGGACTTTACGGAAGCCTTGTAATGTAGGTGGATCGCTACGATTGAAATAATGAAATTCATTCATCTCTTCCTGATTCCACAATACCGAGCCCTTACTTCCATAAATTTCGATACTGTTGTAGTTTCTGCGTCCTGGAGCAAACCGTGTTGCTTCGAAGGTCGCCAAAGTATTTTTGCCCTGAATTCGTGCTACATATATCACTGCATCATCGACATCAACAGTGTCGTAAACTTTCTTCCCTTTAACACCTTTGGCTCCCCATGCTCCCACATCACTCTCAGGAACAATCCGTTTCTTAATAAAGGTTTCCATCGTTCCAGCAACTTCGCATACTTGACCAACAAGAAAATGGCACAAATCAGTAATATGAGCACCAATATCACCTAATGCACCTGAGCCCGTATGCTTTTTCTTCAAACGCCACACCATTGGAAAATCAGGGTCAACAATCCAATCTTGTTGATATGCCGCACGAAAATGGAAAATATCACCTAATTGTCCTTTGGAAACTAATTGTTTAATTGTCTGTACTGCAGGAGCAAAACGATAAGAGAAACCACACATATTACGCACGCCAGCCTTTTTAACTGCATCCAACATCTGTTTCGCTTCTGCCAATGTATTGGCTAACGGTTTTTCACATACAATCGCTTTACCTGCTTTCGCTGCCGCAATGGCAATTGGAGGATGAAGGAAGTTCGGTGTGCAAATATCAACCACATCAATGTCAGGACGATTAACCACTTCTTCCCAGTTGTCCGATGTCTCCTGCCAACCATACCGTTCCGCATTCTTCAATGCATTTGGATCTTTGTCACACATAACTTTCATCACGGGCTTCACAGGCGGGTCAAAAAACATCGCTACTTTACGCCATGCGTTGCTGTGCGTCTTTCCCATAAACGCACCACCGATCATCGCTACATTTACTGTCTTTTTAGCCATAAAACGCTCCCTTCAATTAATGGTTAATGTTATTGAAAGAACTTAAACTTTTTTACATATTTTAAAACATATATTATTATAACTACTTTTGATTCAAATACCAAATAAAACTTTGTGAATGATATTATAAAAATTGTTAAAATACCTCCCTTTCGACTTAAAACCAAAAATATAAGGTGAGTGTATTACTTATGAAGATAATGTTTACATCGTAAGAAAACAAGATACTGGAGAATCTCTATGGAAACAATGAAAGAACATTTTGAAGAAGAAGCAAAAGAATATGACCAGATCGTATTAAACCTAATTCCACATTATGAAGAAATGATTGAGGCATTACTGTTAGCCATTCCTTATGAAATAGAGATACCTATTCACGTTATTGACATAGGTTGTGGAACAGGAACAATAGCAAAAAAGGTAAAAGAAAAATGTCACAATGCAAAAATAACATGCCTCGATTTTGCAGAGAATATGATTCAAATGGCAAAAGCGAAGTTAGCATGCTATGAGGATATTTCATATATTTTATGTGATTTTGCAGAATTTGAGTTTGACAGAAAATACGACGTTGTTATTTCTTCATTATCCTTACATCACTTAGGGAACGATAAAAAACAGTTTTATCATAAGGTGTTCATGAATTTAACAAATGGAGGTGTGTTTTACAATGCGGATGTTGTTATAGGTTCCAATGAACATCTCGAAAAGCTATATATGTCAAATTGGAAAAACTTTATGGCTCAATCAATTTCAGATGAAGAAATAAATAAGAAATGGTTGGGCAGACACCACAAAGGAGGCAATCCCGAAAAATTAATATCACACCTCAAATGGCTCGAAGAAGTAGGTTTCACTGAAATAGATGTCGTCTGGAAATATTACAAATATGCTGTATTCGGCGGTACCAAACAAGAGAAGTAAAAATCTATCTTTACAATAATAATGTGACCATTATGGCACTTTATTGTGTTATTTAAATTTAGAAAAATATTCGTCTAATTTGGGTCTTAACCTTACCCCTACCCTTTCAAAACAATCAAGGACTTTTTCATATGCACCTTCTCCTCCTAAAAAATCCCAAAACTCTTTTGCAACCATTAATTCATTTTTTAAATCTATCATACCTTTTAATGTCCATCGTTCATAGGGTTTTGGTTCATAAGGATTGTATGGAATAGCAATATAGGTATTAATTTTTGCTTTGGGGTATTGATGTAAATAAATTGCAACCCATTCTAATAACGTTCGTTTGAAGTCCTTGAAGTTACTAATATTAGGTTTCGTTGTTTTTATATCAATTAAATGAACTTTATTATTTGTATCTTTAATAAATAAATCCGCTTTTACTACTTTTAGTTTGTTTGTATTTCCTTTTCTACATAACCGCTGTATCCGTGTGATTTCTGCTATTTTATTAGGACAACCACTAACGGAAAGTTCATTTATTATGTTTTGTATTTCTTTGTGTGCTTCTCCGCTTATCTCATTCCCTACCACATATTGTCGTTGAGCATATGGATAATTTATTTTTGCTAAAGTTTCCGCTACAGGCTCAAATATAGATGTTCCGAAAGACGTGTTCAGTGAGTGAATAAATGAGAATAGAGCCATTCTATCCCGACCTAATAATCTAAAATGAAATGGCATATTATTTGTTTCCGGTGAATATGTGGTTATCTTTTTTATTAAAATTTTTTCGATAGCCTGTTCAATTTCGTTTATCTTTTCTCCATTTAGCAATTATGATTTCTCCTTTAAATGAAATATAGATTCAATATATGGCTTTTCTCTATCCTTTTCTACGCGGCATAACACGGGTCGTTTAAATTCATTTACAATTTTCATCCCCGAATAGTCAGCAATTTCTGGGTATAGATTAAACTTATCATTAGCAACTAAAAAAATATCATAATTTTTTTGTAGGAATCTTTTGCAATTAATTAGGACTTTTCCAATATCTTTTATGTATTCTTCTCGGGCCTTTTTATTTTGTCCTTTATATAAAGGACCTATTTCATTTATATCTTTCCTTGGAAACTCAAATATCTCATATGAATATGCATGCTGTTCATGATAATTTATAAGACCTACATAAGGAGGACTTGAAAAAATACCTCGTATCTTTTGTTTTTGTAGAATTTCAAGCATTTCTGGTTTTTCTTTTTTGATTTCCTCGAAAATATCAACAGTTCTACTATCAGCAGCTAAACATATTTGATAAGTATCTGTTTTTAATGCTTCAAATTCTTGTATTCTGCATAGAGTATCTTTGGTATATGTTTCCCACCAATTCATTATTGTAAAAATAGGTTTGCATATTTTCCCATGTTTCTTACAGTAGTATGGTGAGAATACCGGTTCTTTAAGGGTTGCCAAATCTGCATGAGTAGTTGCTCTGCAAGAACGGACTGTTCTGCTTAAAATTATGGTGAGAACATCCCGTATATTTTTATTTGGTATCTTTTTTATTTCATGAGATAAAAAATCAATTTCTTCTCTAACAGATTTTACAAACCAAGTATCAAGAAAAGTATTATTTTTCTCCTGTTTTATTTGTATATTATATTTTTTTAACAGATTATTATAAATATGTATAAATTTTTGCTCTTTTTCTCTTGCATATTCCAATTCTACAATTTCTTTTTTTCTAACTTTTCTTTTAAATTCTGGTGAAGGAAAATACTCATTATTAAATTTTGTAAGTTTTAAAGAGAGTTCTTTATCTAATAGAATGTATTCTTTTGCCTCACAATAAATCATTAATTTAGAAGTTAATTGATTAATAATATTCGCTAATTCTAAATTGTTATATCTTTCTACTTTTACATTGCTCAATAAGGCATTAAAGTAAGAAATGTCTATTCCAATAGCGTGTAATCCCAACTCATTTGCTTGAACGAGTGTAGTTCCACTACCACAAAAAGGGTCAAGTACTATGTCTCCTTTTTTAAAATAGATTTCTTTTTTAAATTCATCTGTATGCGAATCAAGGAAATATTCCACTAATTGAGGTATAAACTTTCCTTTATATGGGTGTAACCTATGCACATGCTTAGTTCTTTCTGCTTCTCTATATTCAATAAATGATAGATGCCAGTTAATATCTTCCCCTAACATCTTTCCCCATCGTTTCTTTTTATCTAAGGAATCATAATATGTTTTAAGTTCTTCTTTATCTATTAACGGATTGCCATTGCTCCCATATTTTGTAATTTTACCATATTGGATAAGATATGAAATATTTGATATTGTTACTTTTTTATTTAAGTACATTGATGCCCAAAGAGATGCTTCTTTTAAATTTATAAGATTCCTTTCTTTCTTTTCTAATAAATTGAAACCTAACTGAATACCTTTTTCCAACATCAATGTAATCTCTTTTGTGAAGCACTTTTGAGTAATCAACTTTAATAATAGTTATTATATAACAAAATAATATTACTCTATAAAAATAATATATTAATTTTAAGGAGTTGGTATTTGTTGTTGAGTCTGTAAGTTAAGTGTAAAGGGAATTGTTTGTTGTGCATTTGCTAACAAATGAATTTTTATTATTGGGGCAAAGTAACTATCATAATAAGAATAACTGACAAAAAACTCTAAATATTTTTCTGACAACTGTTGCAATTCCAACTGGAGAAATGCTCCTTTATCGCAAAAGTATATTCCTATACCAGTAGTGTCTTCTTGAATAATATTTTGTAGTGTATAAGCAAACGGTTGATATGCAAGATCTATTTGTTTTACCCTTTCCCATCTCTGGTTATGGTTACCCCATATTTCTATCATTTTGTCGTCTCTATCTAACGTAAATCGTGGGATAATATAAAATGAGACTATTTCTTCTTTGGTGTTTTGATTATCACAGGTATACTCAAAAATAATATCTCGATTATCTCCCAATGTTATTTTCCGTTGTAATAACACACCTTCCCCAATGTCTTTTTCAATTGTAATTTTATTACTTTCCGATTCTTTCAAAAGGCATTTACCATCAAAAGGTATTCCACATCTAAAATCTGATATGTCCTTATATTCATTCCATAGAAAATATGGATTAAGCCCTTTCTGGAAGGCAGAGAGATATTCTATCCCTGATGATTTATCTTGCATACGTATAATTGCCCCTCTGTTTTCGGGAACAATCCATAACGTATAAAATTCATTATCTAAAGAACACCTGCGGAATGATGAAGAACGATTAGATGTTGTATCGGAACAAATCCATTTGGGAACAATCTCGCGATATGAAACAAAAAACCCTTTCTGCAAAGAGGCTTCTATCTTATCTATATTCTTCCAAAAAGATTCTTTCTGTGCTGTATTAACTCGGTTTTCTATAATTTTGTCTTCTTGAATTTGAATTTCTGGTGGGCAAATTAAGGATGAATAATAAAGAGGCATGGTAGTTTGTAAAACACGATTATAAACCTCCTCACTATAAAAGGTCATATTCATTGTTTGTTGAATTATTTTTTCTGCAAATGTAGTATAATCTGCATTCCACCAAGGGACTCTTTGATAAATGCTACACCTAACATTATTTTTCTTAACAAACTCCTTCTGATAATTTAAAAACTCTGCAAACTTGGTACCTGCCGAACCATAATATATACTTAAAAACCGATTTATCTCCTCCTCTATAATTAAATCGGGATCCCATATCAACCTTGCTAAAATATATGATTTAAGGGCACCAAATTCAGTAAATGGAAATACCTTCTGTGATGGGGTGCAAATAATAATCCCACGAACTTGATAATGGTCAAATAATTGGATATTTTTTTGGAAATTAAACAACTCTGCTTGATGAAATAACCCACAATAATAATTAGCCCCTACATAATATTGTATAAGAATATTAGGTGTTATATTAGACCATGCTTTCAGATCATCGAGAAAACAGGCATTTGTAGTAGAAGTAGGGTTATCTAATGAATTCGCCACATCACAAGTATCCGTAGATAAAGCAAGAAATATTTTTTGGTGAACTTGCATATTTTGCGGAGCTTTACGTAAGGAATTCCTCAAAGATAGACAAAATCTAAGATCTCTTTCCGAATAAAGTTTTTCAATTTCTTCAACGACATCATTCAACATTTTTAACAAAGGACTGATAATCGCACCAGTGTTATTAACCAACTCCTGACAATTCTTACACGAACAAACGTTATCTATATCACCAGTATCAATCATCCAAAATTTACGTTCAGGATATGAATCAATTTGCCTCTTAATAAAGTTTAGAAAGGTGCGTTTTATTGTTTCGGAGGTGAAACATACAGGATTGCCTTTGTTAGATAGTTTCACTTCGAGTTCTTTTGTATTAGATGTACCTTCATTAATTTGCAAGCATTTATAAATGGGTATTGGTACAAGGTCTTTTTCAGGTATTGACAACGATAAATGCAACCCCTCCTTCCTATCACCATCCATCTTAAATTCAGGCAGGTCAGAAAGAAAAAAGCGATATTCAAAATGTGGTGAAAATTTATAATCTATCTCTTTAAGGCGATAACCTAAAGGTGGTGTGTGTGTGTAAGATGAAGATAACCATGCTACATTCAAATAACGTTCAAAGAAGGTATAAACGCCATGGAGTGTCCCTAAATCTGTCTTTCCACAGATTAGCAATTGTTTTGCCACACCTTTTTGGGCATATTTCCTTGTGGGTGTGTAAGTTCGTATGATAAACCCTTCTTCACCCAGGTCCTCCAATTCTTCCGAGTGTATCAATTCTTGTGTGCATAGTTCTGGACCCAACCAGATATTTAATAGCCCTTGATTTGTATTAGAGATACTAATAGGTCTATATGTGCACAATTCCCAATATTTTTTGAAAACCTCAGCAGAATGTTGGAGAATAGGAGAAGCATTTACTGGGATAACAATATTCATATCCCGATATAGTGAAGCGTCAATCCAATCTTTCATTTCCACATCATCTGATTGGGCAAATAATAGAAATGGAGAAAATATAAAGACAAATATCAATCCCAACCGTATCCAACCAATGTGTGTCATATTATGTTTCCTTGTTGCACTCACTATTAGCGATTTGCTTTAACGAAATTACCGCATCTTTAAACGCTATCAAATTTTCTATAGGTGTCCCTGGTGGAATATCACAACCGGATGATATTACGAACCGTTCATATCCCAACATTTTTTTGAGTAACGCTATAGTGTTTTCTCTAACTTTTTCTGGTGCTCCCTGTAGAAATGTTTCTGTTGGATTTAAATTTCCCATCAAAACAACATTCTCAGGGACACGTGGATAAATATCATAAGGTTCTGTTACTGAACCTACGTGGAGTACTTCCACTTCCGTCGCACAAAGACTTTCAACAAGATGTAAAACTCTCCCACAATTATGCAAAACAGGGATTTTCCCCTTATCTTTAATTACATTTACAATTCTCTTAATATAATTATTAGAAAACTCATTAGCATCATTTTCATCTAACATTCCCGATGCAGGTTCTAATATAACCAAACCATCAATTCCTGTAATAAGTAATGCTGATGCATATTGTTCCAACAAGCCATGTACCTTTTCTAATACATGATGAACGAGTTCAGGTTCTAATTTTATTGCAATGGAAATCTCTGTCATCCCCATCAAACGACCTGCTACCGAAAAGGGTCCAAGGATATATCCCCAAACCCATTTATTAGGAAATTCCATTTTCAATTTTCTACATGCCTCAACGAAAATGCCTAATCTATTACCTTCCCCAATTTCAGGTATTGGTAAAAATTTTACATCGTTTGCGTCAGCGATTATTTTTCCCGTGATAGCAGGTAGTTCATCAATATCCCAGTTGATATTCGCCCCAAATGCCTCCGCTTCTACAGTTAAATCCATCATCGGAAAAACAATATCAAAATCGCACACTTTCTGCAAGGCAATAATAGTTTCTGCTTGTAGTATCCCGTTATTCAGGTTCTCTTTCACTGTGGATTTTGTTAATGAAGTGCCAGGAAAACTTGCAAATGGACAACACAATACTTCCTTTGAACCTTTGACGATATCTAAAAATGTCATATTTATTTCCTGCTTTTATTTAATGATACACATTCCGCTTATTATCTCATTTTTTGGTACTTTATACCTATCCTGCATACCTAAAACTCAAAGTTAGTTTTGTTTACTCTACCCGACGTGTCCAACATGTCTAATTTGTCTGACCACATCTAACACTCCAAAATAATAATTTTTATTTACTTTATCTATTTATAATACGTATCCTTACTGATGGAAATTCTCCTACAAGTCGGTCATCAATAGTAGAAAAAAGGTCAGATATATTGCTGATAATAGTAACATCATATCCACCAGAAGGATAAGCCATAGGATAACCTCTCATACCTCCCATTCCGCCAGAAAAACGATTTGCCCCATAATTTGGAATCCCTGAACCTGTATAGTACGTGTTAGGGGACACGGATGGATTCCTTAAAACAATTTTCCTACTGCTGTCATAACCTCTATTTTCTGGCATATATAGAGAATAATAACTTTTTGTAAGGGGTAATTGCTGTTGTCTGTGCAGAATGTCTGCACGTTGTTCTTGAGGATAATAATTTATTCTTTGTTGATTATTTTGATATGTATTCCCTTTAAGTCTCAATAGAATTGGGGAGGAACTATTTATTTCTTTTGTAGCACTATTATATGTATGCAATAATGGTGCACTCATTTCTACTTTTTGTAAAGTGTTAATTGATGTGTAGGTGTTTTTAGCCTCAGATGAATGTTGTTTATCCCATTTTGTTTTTAATTCTGAACGTTTTTCAGGCTCATCATAAAATATAGAATTTTCTGCAATTGCTTTCTTCTGTATACTGTTGATAGTTCCATCATTAGGATTTAAAATATATAGCAAATTATCACCTTCAATAATAAAAACATCTGTGTATGTCTTTGTAGGCGTGACCAGAACATCAGCAGACAGACAGAGCGAATAAAAATATATTTCGATTAAGAAGATTAATAATAACAACATTTTATTTTTTATTCTGTTCATAATTTTAATCCCCAATTATTCTTTTTACTCCTCATAATATATAATAACATTAAATGTACCAATTTCAAAGGTGATGACTTTATGGCAGGACAATTTCGGGAAATAGTCAAAGAACTCGTCCAGAACATAGAGACTGTAATTCTTGATAAAGGACAGGTCATACGAATTGCTTTGTCAGCGTTTCTTTCTGGTGGACATGTCTTACTTGAAGACGTTCCAGGTGTGGCAAAAACAATGTTAGCCAGAGCATTAGCCATTTCCAGTGGATGTACCTACACACGGATTCAATGTACCCCTGACCTTTTACCCACCGATGTTACTGGTGTTTCTATCTTCAATCAAAAAACACAAAGTTTTGAGTTTCGACAAGGACCTATTTTCAGCCACGTTGTTGTCGCTGATGAAATTAACCGTGCCACACCGAGAACACAATCTGCTCTTTTAGAAGCCATGGCAGAAGGGCAAGTTTCTGTTGATGGAAAAACATATATTTTGAATCAGCCGTTTATTGTATTTGCAACTCAAAATCCTGTTGAACATGAAGGCACGTTTCCGTTGCCAGAGGCACAATTAGACCGCTTTATGATACGTTTATCCATGGGATATCCAGGAATAATGGCAGAATTAGACATGTTAGAGCGGTTGAGATTATCACATCCAATTGAAAACCTAAAGCCCGTAACAGACCCTCAAACCATTGTACAAATGCAGATGAAAGTCCGTGAAATTTTTGTACATCCTAAAGTTCGCGAATATATGTTACGAGTTATCGCTCGAACACGGGACCATGCTCATGTACTTTTAGGAGCAAGCCCACGTGCTTCATTGATGCTGTTTCGTTGCTGTCAGGGATATGCTGCAGTATTAGGTAGAGGATATGTCATCCCTGATGATGTGAAGGCATTGATATCTCCTGTGTTGGAACATCGGTTAATACTCAATCCAGAAAGCAGACTCCGAAAAGTAACTATCTCATCCGTTATAAAGGAAATATTAAATGAGATACCAGTACCTTCTGCCAGTGTTAATCAGTGGAAAACTCCCTGAATATAATTTATTATTTTCTATATAATTTATGGTATTATTAATATATAACTGGCAAATGAAAAAATATATTAAGGATGAATACTCAGCCGAAGAGGGGCTATGTTCTGGATATTTAAACGCAAAAAAGATGAAGATTCTCAACCTATAACTAAATCAGACTTTGACGACCCTAATAAAGTCGAACTTGAGATTAAGCAAGTTGGACCGTATGAAATCATTGCACCAATTGGTAGCGGTGGTATGGGAACGGTATACAAAGCGATAGACCGTTCAAAAGACCTTACCGTTGCTGTTAAAGTGCTTGACCCACGTTTTGATGAAGACCCAAAACGACGCAAACAAGATTTCCTCGGCAGGGAAGTAATGATTGCCGCATCATTAAACCATCCAAATATTATTAAAATGGATAAAAATATCCATGAGGCTATTGACATAATGGGACGGCTCCGTCGGTGTATTGTTATGGAATATATTGACGGGTACAACCTAAAAAAACATATTATAGAACGTGATTTGAACATACGCCAAATGATTGATATTTGTATAAAACTATGTCACGGACTTGATTACTTGCATCAGCATGGAATCGTTCATAGGGATGTAAAACCTGCAAATTTCCTATTCTCAAAAGATGGTAAACAGGTAAAAATTGTGGATTTTGGTCTATCCAAAACAAATGCAACATGGCGTGGTTGGCTTATGAAAGAAACTGGTGGGACACGTCTTTACATGTCTCCCGAACAGATACTAAAAAAGAATTTAGACCTACGTTCCGATATCTTTTCATTCGGAATTACAATGTATGAACTCTTTTCAGGAAAACATCCGTGCGAAGGAAATGATGCAAAAATAGTTACACGACAATTAATAGACCCAAACTATAAATTTGTTCCTCCATCATCTCATAATCCGCAGATAACACCTGCTTTAGATAGGATTATCTTAAAATCACTACGTCGAAAAATTGAAAATCGATATCAATCTATGACTGAACTATTATTAGATTTAACACGAGCAACAGAATCGAGAATCTGATTAAACTATGCCAAAACAATACTTTTCCTCAAAAAAGAAATCAGACAGAACGTTACTCCGTATCTTCATAGCGGTAATATTAATGCTTATTGCTGTTTATGGTGTATACAGACTTATATATTGGTCTCCCGAATTTATGAAAAACAAAAATATAGTTGAAAAAATCCTTCCTACCTCAGAAAAAACAAATGAGAACCCATTTGAATACTTTAAAAAACTTTGGGATGAATCCAAATATGATGAACTCCGTACTGAACTAAAAAAATACATAAAGAAGGAAAAAAATACTGAAAATCTGACACAAGCGTGTCTGATGCTCATAAATGTTGAAAAAAAAGCGGGTAATATGAATGATGCCTTTTCCGTTGCAGAAGAGGCACAACAAAAATGCACAGGTAGTATGCAATATCCTTACCTTCTATATCAGTATGCCCTTACTGCAGAAGACATCAACAAAAAGGACATTGCTCGTTCTACATACCAGACCATTATTGACCGCTTTTCAAAAGGAAATCGAGTTTATGGTTATTATGGATTAGCACGTTTAGAAGAAAAGGAAAATAATAAAATTAAAGCACGTGATTATGCACAGTTAGCAGTTGCTGATGCACCATGGGATTCAGATATTTGGAATGAGGCACTGGATTTATTAGGAAAATTAAATGTTGAACTTATTTTTTCAAATATACCGACACCAGAAAGTAGAGTTTATACCGTCCAGAAAGGAGATACAATCATTACTATCGGTACTAAACTAAACACGCCAGTAGGAATGCTTTGTCGTGCTAACCAATTGGAAGAAAATGCTGTTCTTCGTCCCAATCAAACCTTAAAGTATACCCCCAAAGATTTTAGACTTTTCGTGGAACGTTCTAAATGTCGTGCCTTTTTAGTAGATGACCAAGGAATCTTCAAACGATACAAAGTCGGGTTAGGAAAACCAGGCCATGAAACCGCATTAGGCAGTTACAAAATAGGGAATAAACAGAAAAATCCAACGTGGTTTAAACCTGGTGAAGGACCTATCCCTGCTGGAGACCCCCGAAATGAATTGGGAACACGTTGGATGCCATTAGTTCCATCTGAGCCAGGCTTGCCAACAGATTTGGGACTTCATGGGACAATTGCACCAGAAACCGTCGGAACATATTCATCAAATGGATGTGTTCGTTTCTATCCAGAAGAAGTAGAAGAAATTTATGATCTAATAGTCCGCTCTACACCAGTATTTATAAAAGAAGTTGTTAATTACGAAGATATATTCCCCATCGAAAAGATTGATGTAGGTATTTCTGAAACAACCCCAGAAAAAAAACAGGATACAGAAACAAAAACAGAAATAAAAACCCCTTAATAAATATTTTCAATAGCACTTCACTGTAAAGGCAAGAATAATGTCATTGGTGGAAAATAACAATAATAACAAGCAAACCCTTAAAGAAAAAATTCATTCCGCTGGTTTCAATCAAATCCAACCTACACATAAAGCATTAATTTCAATTAATGATGCAGGATTGTATTACAGTCTTTGTGACGAAGCAATACGAAATATATCCCACAGTAAGATAGAAAATCTTATTGTAATTGGTGATTCTGAGACTATGATGCAACTAACAGAAATCGAAAAAATATTTCCAAATATAACAAAAATTATTACATTTGGAAACGTACCATCTAATTGGGATATCCCCGTTGAATATCATGTCCCCCCTCCTTTTTTTCAACCAGCAGACCGTATTTTGATTCTGGTATCTCCTATGATTGCGTTAGCCTTTCTCGGAACGATTACAAACATAAAAAACACTAATAATCATAGTAACTTTGACGGAGCATGGTCATACCATCATCAATACATCCGTCACCTGCTCCAATTATTCACACCTACGTTATTGGCTGAATATACTCCTTCAAAAGAGCATTTGGAACAAATTATAGAAATTACAACACGAATTATGTCTTTTCATTCAAACATGATAGTAGGGCATGAATCCTCAATTGAATTAGATAAGAATGAATTAGCGACCGTGTTAGAAATTCTGAAAGCCATCTCATCGAAAAAACATGCCCGTGACGTGCTATATGTCTTTGTCGAACAAATATCGCATGTCGTCCCTTCAGACCGTTGTTCCATAGTCCGCGTATGGGGGCAAGAAGATGTCGTACATGTCCTTGCTTCACATGATGATGCAAATTTATATGATATTACTGTTCCTTTAATCAAATACCCTGAAATACGAAAAGCCCTATCTATTGGTGATAAAGTTGTTATTAATAACGTCAAACAAGACCCAATAACACAACCATGCCTCGAATCTCTTATAAAAAAAGGTATTAATTCAATCTTGGTTATTCCTATTATTCTATATGACCCAGAAGTAGGCTCCCTATTATTACGTGCAGTGCGACGCGAAGCAACCTTTTCATTACAGGAAATAAATTTCTTTGAGATAGTAACCAATGCTGCCGCAAATGCTCTTGAAAAGGCACAGTTATTTGAAACAGTGCAAGAAGCCAATAAAAAGCTGGAACAATTAGCTATTACAGATGGACTTACAGGTATCTATAACCACCGCTATTTTAGAGAGCGGCTAGAGGAGGAAGTCCTTCGTAGCTTACGTTACAATCTACCTTTATCATGTGCTTTGTTTGATATTGATGATTTTAAAAAGTGTAACGATAACTACGGGCATCTTTTCGGCGACGCAGTTCTAAAAGAAATAGCCCTACGTATTCAACAAGCAGTCCGTCGAACAGATATTGTCGCAAGATACGGTGGTGAAGAGTTCATTATCATCATGCCACAGACAACATTAGATGGTGCATACATTCAGGCAGAACGAATAAGAAAGATTATTGAAGAAAAACCATTTGAACATATGGGGAAGAAGATAAATATTACAATAAGTGGCGGTGTGGCAGAGGTTGTTCAGAATGAAGTATTATCTGTTGAAGATTTATTGCGTATAGCTGACCAATGCCTTTACCGTGCTAAACGGGAAGGTAAAAATAAGGTCATTGCACCAAAAAATGTAACCCTAAACCAAACAGAGGAATAAAAAAATGAAAGGTAAATTTATATTTTTTATCTATACCATAATCGGTGTCATTTCATTGATAGCCTTTACATCCTGTGGAACATTAGTTCACTCATTTATACGAGTAAAACCAGACTATACGTCATTACCTCAAGAAGACCTTTTAAAAACCGCACAATACATCGAAGAAAAAATCTGGGCTGGCGAACGTGAACCAGATGTATCAAATCTCGGGATAAATTTAGATACACCTCAAATAAAACAGGCAATCCGTACCCGTGCAGTTCGTCATGAATTAATAAAAGACCTTCTTGATAAAGGCTTTGTTTATGAACAAAATAGCGGACTTATTGCGATTCAGCGAAATAGTTCCTACAAAAAAAGCACAACACGGCAACAGCGAGATAAAAATGCTCTGGTTGTAATGGGAGAAAACAGCGACCGCTGGGCTCTTTACGAAGGTATTGTCAAAGCCAACAATTATCCACCCAAATCCCTATCCGCTATTCAGGACTCCTTTTACCGTGCACGAACCCAATACCTCCAGCAAGGACACAAATACCAAACCCCTGACGGAAAAATCACCCAAAAATAGCCTTTTCCCTGTCCGACTCGTCTGACGTGTCCAACTCGTCCGACTTGTCCGACGTGTCCGACCCATCCTATTCCACAGGTTGCCAAACCTGAACATTATGAGGCTCAATACCGTATGTCAAGGTATTATCTTTCACCTCAACTTCTATTTGTGTGTAATACTCACGATATTTTTGACCTGAGGATAAGTAGGGAGAACTCAAATGATAACGAATCCCACATTCATGCCATTCATTAACAAGTAAAATCCATGGGTGTTGCTGATAAATCTTTACCAGTGCAAGAACACCACGATCCCCCGAGCCAAATATCTCATCCTGCGTTATACTCACAGGTTGCGAGGCGTCTTCTGCGGAAAGGACTGGTTGGAGAGATTTAATTTCTTTCGCAAATGTTAACAAGTCAGACCATAGTTGCATATCTCGGGGAACATAATGCGTTCCCCAAAACAAAATACCACGAGCCCCATTGACAATACAATCAAAACCCATAAAACGAATTTCATTAAGTGTCGGTGGCCGAAATCCTTTCTGTTCACTACCACTCCGTTCATATACATCCCCCTGCAACATTCCCCAATCAAATCCTTGAATCACCATCCACACAGGTTTTTGTGGGTCTATTTCCTGCATTCGGCGGGTATAGGCACCCACAGATGCCATCGTTTGGTCCATCAAGTCAGAATGCCGTAGTTTAGGATGCATTGGCACAGGATAAATATCACAACCAACAATATCAGCACAGGCACTAAATTTACGCAGACTTTCCATCGAATTACGCGGAGCATGATTTGCCCATACTGGATGCTTCGGGTCTACTTCTTTGATAATTTGATAGGCTTGATGAAGTTTTTCTAATTCATCCGCCTTAAATCTCTCTATATCTGCCATAGAATAATTTGCAAAAGGTGAAGTTTCACCAAGCCTCTGCCAAATTTGCTCTACAATTCCTTCCCCTTCTGCCCATAAACCCTTACTGTAGAATTCTATTGCTTTCTGTAATTTAGCAGTTAAGTCTTCTTTCAGTTTTTCATCTGTAATTTGCGTTAATTTCTCCCGTATTGCCTGCGGTTCTTTATACCGTTTTGCCTCATTATTGCGAAGGTATATGTTCCATAATGCTTCATCAGGCATCTCCCAGACAAAAAAGGAAGGATGCCCTGAACACAGATTTATCAATTTCATAAGTTCCTGTTTTCGTGTTTCCGCATCCGAAGAAGCAATTGCAGAATGGATATTTGCCCATGCCATCAAATTATGTGCTTTAGCAACATTCAGTTGTTCCTCACTGGGACTGATTGAAATCAAATTAAACCCAGCGTCTGCTACCATTTGTAATTCATTAGGGTCATCGGTCTTTGGGCTATACAGTCCCAAAATGAAGGTTCTTTGCCCATTAACAATAAGCATCCTATCCTTGGCAATAGTTGCTTCTACACCATAGGATACAACACATAGCATCTGTGCGATTATGGCTACAGTTGCGAACATAATAAACATACTATTCTTGGTCATATTACCCTTTTCCTTGTTCTTAATTTACTACTGATAAATTTTGTTTTGTATAGATACAATATCAAATTTACATATCAATCCTCTAAACAAATATGATAGCCACGGAAAAGTAATTTAGGGGCAACTTACAAATTGCCCCTGAGAATGTTCAGTATCTAATTATTTCTATTCAAAAATACGCTTTATTTCTATAATTATTTTAGAAATCTCTTTCGGGCTTCACCAGCAACACGTGTAGGAATACCTAACGCACGACAGGTAGCCACAAGTTCCGCCAATACATCACCGTATCCGATTACAATATGATTTGACATATGTGAAGACATTAATTGGTCTCGGTCATACCCTGGAATATGAACATTAGCAATTGGCCATTCTGGCGTAGTTCTTTTTAGACGGTCTTGTAACTCTTCTTCGGGAACCTCGACAACTTCTCCCAGTCCACAGTCCATACCTAATTTACCATAAGCCTCATAACATCTTGCCCAGGTAATAACTCCTGGTTTTGATACCCCTGAACATGTTCCACCTCCAAGTGGGAAGTACATTGGTGGTTGGCGGTATACCTTGGTATTTTTCCAGCCACCAAAGTGGGCTGGAGGTGCTCCACCTGAAATAAGGAATATCCAAAGGAATTTACCTTCAAATTCACGTCCCCAACGAACATCATGAAGAGTTGTTTCAGGTGGCATCTTTTTGCGTGAATAAATTTCACATAGTAAGAGTTGAGGAACTCCAGCACCAATATCCCCTTCATTGAAGTGAACAATAGGTTTACCATCAAAAATAATTTGTTTCGTTTCTGGGTCACGAACAGGAGGACGGTCTGAATTATTAAGCATACCCTCAACTAAGTCAGATGCAGGACAACAACGTACCAAACCATACTGATATGGCACACCCACAGCACTTAACCCATACCTCGCAACCATACGCGCTACCGCACTATACATTTTCATTTGCGAAAGTACCTGGTCATATACAAGGTCTGTAAATTTATTTGTGCCCCAATCAAACCAAGCACCTTTTTTAACAAGCCAGTCTAAGTGCTTTTGTGCTTCTTCATCCGATACAAGATTCATTTCTGCCAACAAATCAGATTGGTTTAAATACTCAATAGGCATGCCAACCGCACCTAATTTGGCAGGGTCCATTACTGCATTGAGCATGCCCATACAGCCAGGGTCAAACTGTCCCATAATTCGCCGTTGACGTAATATATCCTCAGCCAATTTCTTACCAAACTGTTCTGCAGATGGGGGAATACTTAACTTTTCTGCATTCGTTAGATGACTTAAATCATGAACAACTTTTCCTGTATCCAACCAATCCTTTAATTTCTTCATGAATACAGGGTCATCAGAGAAAGTCTCACTCCACAATCTTGAATGTGGAATATTTAATCGGTCTAAAGAAGCAGAATGATTTAACAAAGCAACAAGCCCTGGCCATGTCCCATCAAAATTCGCCAATAATAATATAGGACCGCGATGCGTTGCTAACGGACCAGCAACGTGATGAGCGTATGCCCAGATATTGAGCACAACAATAACAGGAGCATCAGGCTCAATTTGAGAAAATACGTGTATCCCTTCACATTGCCTCGTAATAAAGCCATGTTTCTTCTTTGTATCATAACCTGGCAAAACTTTAGTTTGATACCCTAATTTTTTTAGGGATTTCTGCAACAAGCCTAACGTTTTTTCCTGCATTTGCCAGCCGACGCGACATGCCGCATCCCGAAAATCACCATTATTAACAAGATATACCACTTTTTTAGATGTAGCCATAATTTTTACTCCTTTTATATGTTGAAATCTGAAATTTTATAATACTTATGATAAAGGTGAAAGTTCAAAAAATAGTTATCGAATAACTACCTCTTTATTCTTCGTTGATGATTCATAAAGTGCATCTATAATTTTTTGCACATTCAATGATTGCTCCGGCTGAACAATAACCGACTTATCTTGTTCTACACATTCGGTAAAGTGTCGAATTTCTTTTCGATGCCCATCTTCCTGAGATAACCAATCCCATGTATAACGTGTTAATGATGAATGGTCTGCAGAATATACGCCCGGAGGATGTGTTGTTAAGCCTGCTTTATCACCTAACACAGTAACATTATAAACCTCTTCCGGAATATTTGCCGCCCAGGAGAAACGTATTTGCATTGTCACACCATTTTCAAATCTTACAAATCCAGTTGCATAATCTTCCACATTAAATTCTTTAACATTATAAGGAACACCCCAATCAGCATTAAATAAATCCAGACGGTCTCCAAACATACGATATACCTTCGCCGAGGCAGATACAGGCTTCGGACAGCCCATGAGCCAGTAGCATAAATCTATCATATGGACACCAATATCGATTAACGGTCCGCCACGTGACTCTTTTGCAATATGAAATTTGCCCCAGCCAGGAATACCTCGTCTGCGGAGCCATTTTGCCTCCGCCGTATAAATATTTCCCAGAACCCCTCTATCAACAACCTCCTTTAACTTCTCTGCACCTGCCTCAAAACGCATATGCTGGGCAACCATCAACTTCCTCTTATTCTTTTTGGCAACATCAAGCATCTTCTTCGCTTCGGCTGTGTTCATAGCGATAGGCTTTTCTACAAGAACATGAGCACCTGCATGTAATGCGGATATGGTCATTGGTGCGTGAAGACGATTTTGCGTGCAAACGTCTATAATATCAAAAGAACATTTTTTCAACATCTCTTTATAGTCAGAATATACCTTCGCTTGCCTACATAGTTTTGCTTCACTTTCGCAACGGGCGATAATTGTATCGCACAAACCCGCAATTATTACTCGACCTTCCTCTTCAAGTTCTCGCCAGTAAGGTAAATGCCGTTCCTGCGCAATTGCACCACAACCAATTATACCTATTTTTAATGGCTCATTCTTTTTACCCATATACAAAAAATCCTTCTATAATTAAAATTTAAAATATTGACCAACAAGAATGACATGAATAATAAAAAATATCAAGAAATGATTACAAAAACAATAAAATGTCTTACTCGCATAAAAACAATCTAAAACAAGAAAGAAAAGAAAAACCAATTAAAAAAGAAGCAAGGGCAAATACTATTTATTTAGCCCCTGCTTCTTACCTTTTTCTCTATAAGATATTAGAAGAAAATTCCAATAACTTGTGCTACACCCGCATTTACAGGAGGAGTACTGGCACCTGTCGGATTGTTCAAATCTTCTGCAATATAACGAATGAACTCAACATGACCGTCTAAATAAAGAACATTTGAACCACCAGGAATGTGATTAAACCCTGCTGGGTCTGTGGCAACATGGTCAAACATAATCCAAACGGAACTTTGTGCTTGGGCTGTTGCCGCTGGATTGTTAATATCAGTTATTAGAAATCGTTCGATACCTTCTCTTAACCGATATACTGTTGAACCGCCTCCATTACCATATCCAGGGTCAACAGTGATATCCGAATCTATGTAATTCGGCCAAGTAGAAGGATTTTGATATACAGGAACCAATGCCCTTATCGCCGCCTGAACTAATTGGCCAGGTCCCGTTATTGGATTGGGAATTAATGGCGGTAACGCAGGAAACGAAATAGGAGCGTCTGTTGTCTCTGCACGGTCAAAAACCCAACCTATATATGCATAACTTTCATCAACTGCCGCCGCTCCATAATTCGCATCAGTACAGAGCCAGCCAAATGTATTCTCGCCTGTCTCATCATTTGTTACATCATTTATGGTGCTTTGTGCATCGGAAGGGCAAAAACAAATAGCAGGGTCGGTAAGATATTCCGGATAAATCGTTGTTGGGTCTGGACCCATAGCAATAAATAAACCACCATAAGTGGATAGTGCTGGGTTTGCTGAATCGCAATCGCGAAATATCGCCTCGTTACCATCTCTTACTAAAATTCGGGGAAAGCGTTCCCCTTTGGATTCTCCTGAATACATCTTAAATACTATTCCCCATTGCTTTAAGTTATTCTGACAACTGGAACGACGTGCCGCTTCACGAGCACGTGCCAACGCAGGCAATAATATTGCCGCAAGGATGCCGATAATGGCAATAACGACGAGAAGCTCAATCAGAGTAAAACCTTTTCTTAATTTTCTCATAATACCGCCTCCTATGATTAAGGGTTAATATTAATAAAAAGATTTACAAACACAATAAATATTATTACATATAACAATATCAAAATCAATATTAAATAATCTTTGAAATGTCTAAATCTAAAAAAATCTCTTGATAAGAATGAACACATCAATTGTAAAAAGGAAACATACCCATAAATGTTAATATCCCTCATCTGCCTTGGGTCAACATTTCCTTTATATGAATTGTTTAATTTCGGTTCGACCGATAGAACCCTGGAATAGCACATCCCCTACAAAGACAAAGCCATCTCCTGCAAGGGAGATATGTCCCGGGGCATGTCCCGGGGTATATAACACCTTTAATGTTAAATTGCCTACTTTAATTTCGTCTCCTTCTTGCAAATAATCATCAGGGGGAGGAGATGCCTGGAAAGGGACACCGAATAATAGTGCCTGTTGTCCCAATGTTTGCAGGACAACCTCATTTTCTGGATGCATCAATAAAGGTGCTGATGTTGCTCTGCAAACACTTGCATTACCCCCACAATGGTCAATATGGCAATGGGTATTTATCACGGCTTTTACATTCAATTTCTCTAAATCTTTAATCAGTCTTAAATTTGATTCTCTGGGGTCAATGACAATAGCTTCCCCATTATCAATCAAAATATAAGTATTTACTAAAAACGGTGTAATTTCATAAACTTTAACTTCCAAAACGAAAACTCCTTATATTTTTTTTCTTTCATATTATATTGTAAACAGCAAATCAATATAAATTTCTATTGCTTTATATGGAACCTTTATGTATAATATTATAAACTCTAATTAAAAAAGGAGATAAATTATGAACAATAATGGAAAAGAAAAAAATTTCGGTTTATTAGGGACTATGTTTATTTTATTAACGCCTATTCCATATATTGGCTTTTTGCTTAGTATAGCAGGAATTATTTTGTTATTAATATCCATGTACAATTTCTCTCAAATTTATAATGATAAAAATATTTTTAACAAATTCCTTATTGGCTGGGTAATGGGTTTTGTGGGGATATTTATTGCTTTAATATTAGGTTTAGGTTCTCTTCTTCCTGCGATGTTGTTATCCGAGTCCTCAGGCAGAGAGGATGCAGGTATGGCAATGTTCGGATTCGGGATAATCTTTGCAATACTAATCTTTTATATTATATTTGTGTTCGGTTCTTATTTTTACAAACAGAGTTTTGATCTTTTAGGACAGTATACCGGGGTAAATCTTTTTAACCTGGCAGGGAATATTATTTTTTGGGGGGCTGTGGGTATTATATTGTTTGGGCTGGGTTTTCTGGCTATGTATGTTGGGTGGATATTAATTGCGGTAGCGTTTTACTCTATCCCCCAGTCAAAAGAAACACCGCCTCCTCAGCCGACAAGTAGTCCTTAATGGATACTATTTACTTTATTGAATGTATTTAATTTTAAGTTATCAATAGTCCTTTGTCCTTCGTGAGTAAGTATAAATAGATGTTTTAGGACTTCAAAGAAATATAACAACTTTTATTGGGTTCTTAAAATAATTAAATTTTTGTGGAATAAAACAAAATGATATGGATGTTATATATGACAAAAGTTGATTAAACCTAATCAAGAAGGAGAAGTAAGATGAAGTCGAAAAAAATTATTACCTTATCATTGATAGTGGTTGCCACTCTTGTTGTAACTATGTCGCTATTTGCAGAGCAAAGTAAAGAAGGCAAGGGTAGTTCTGGTTGCCCATACATGAAATCTTCGTCATGTTGTTCCTCCGCAAAACAAGCATGTCCAAATGACAAATCTGTAAAGTCTAATGACAAAGAAAAATCATCTAACTCACCTTGCTGTAATTCCAAGCCCTGTGATAAAAAAGATGAAGGAAATGCTGAAAAGAAAAATGTAAGTTCAAATACATCCTGCAATAACTGTTCTTGTTGCACTGCATGTAAATGTGCTGGAAACGAAGCAAAAAATACTGCTTGCTCATGTAAAGATACATGTTCCTGTTGTAGTTCTTGTTGCGAATCTACTAAAGCCTAAAATGTAGCCTATCCCTGACAAACTTACCCTATACCTCCTATCCTAAGGGATTAATTGCTGTTCAAATGGTAATTAATCCCTGCTATTTTTAATTTATCCCAACTTTTTCGAAGTGTATTTAATAGGACATGTTGTTGGTTATATTCATATTGGATGCTTTCAAAATTGATATGTTCAAATTCACTCATATTTAGTCGAACAACAAATTCTTTTAATGTCTCAAAAACCGTTGTCTCAACAAAAGCAAATTCTTTTAAGTGATTCAGCAGACGAAGTGTTTTTAAACCATCAAACCATTCATGAAGATGATATATCAATCTACTACGGTTCTTATGTTGTTTAAATATCTTGCTTGTTTTTTGAAGCCAGTAGTTAGAACTGAGGAAGTGTGCCAACTCTGGGTGTATAGTTTCTGCTTGAAGTAACATGTATTCAGCATTTTCATCAGGATGGTCAAGACACTGAATCCATCTTCTCAAAATTTCGAACGCCGAAAATGGATAAAAAGAGAAACGTTTTTCAGGCTGATTCATATATTGTTTTAATTTAGCACCTGTTCCAAAAGGTACCCGTTCTGACAAACGAGATGATGGAAAAACAGTGGCTTCAGTAATCCTTTTAATTCCACTGATTCGTGCAAGTTGTTGTAGAAAATAAAAATCTTCCCCAGCAATACGTGTACTCATTCCTCCCGATGCTGCGTAGAGTACCGCAGGTACACCGATAGTTGAACCTATAGGCAGGAAGGTATATGGTGATTGTGCATAACATAATCCAAGTTCATAGGTTCGCAAATAAATTTCATAGGCAAGCATACATAAACCTAACGGTGTATGCTCTATCGGATGTTCAGAATACATAACCCCTGCTGAATTAGGATTCTCTTTAAAAAAAGAATTCCACGTGAAAAGATAATTATCAGAAACGGTACAGTCCGCATCTAAACAGATTAGTCCACCAAAACTATTTCCTTCTTCAGCCAAATATCGCAAACCCCAGTCGAGCCCAATTTTACGAGCCAATCCAACGCCTTGCCCTACTGGAAATTCATAGCCCGCTGATGACGCATCAATAATTCCAATGGGAAAAGGTGTTTGATTTGAATACATACATGTTTTTAGAAACTCAATAGTCTCTTGATTGTTTTTTAATGCCTCAGGTGGTGATATCGTCTCATTCTGATTATTCACAACTACTATAACCAAGGTCTTTTCACATAGTTGAATAGGATTCATACTTAGTGACTGAAAAAGTGTTAAAATTCCCGCAAATTCATTATATGCAGGTATAACAACGACCTGTTCAACCCCCTTGTTCAAATGTGTCTCCAAAGACCATGGTGTTAATGTCGCTTTTTTAGTCAAATATTCAGATATTTTTTCATTCATAAATTGTTTTTTATCCATATTAATGCTTGTTCTATCTCATCACAGGTTATCCAATAAATATAGTGTCCTGAACGTTCAAATCTTCGGAACCAATGTTCTTGTTTTCTTGAAAACTCCCAGATAGCAGAACGTAACTTCTGAAACAAATCGTTTTTATTCTTAATTTTCCCCTGTAAAAATAGAAGTACATAACGGTATTCCAGACCTAATTGAAAAAGTCGTTCTTCAGATACCCCATGGTTTAAAAGTTTTTCTACCTCTTCAATAAGCCCTTGTTGAAGCCTCTTTTTTAATCTCTCTGAAATCCGATTTTTAAGAATATCACGTTCCCATCGGACACCTAAAATAATGGATTGTAATGGTGGAACCGTGATAATCTCTCCACCTTCTTTCTCTGCTATAGCAATCTCGATAGCACGGATAATTCTCTCTTTATCTAACAAATCAGTAGTGTTATGAAGTTTTGGTTTGAGTTGCATCAATTTTATCCGTAATTCTTCAATTGCCATACTGTTTAATTCGTTTCGCAACGCTTCATTCGGAGGTGCCTTTGTTAGAGAATATCCTTCAAGAATACGTTCAAGATACAATCCTGTTCCGCCAACAATTACAGGAAATTTTCCCCGTGATAGCACATCCTGTATCGCTTCTCGGAAACATTGAAGGTAATCATACAAACTAAATTCATAATCAACGGGAACAATATCAATAAGATGATACCGCACTGGCGGATAAACACTCTCATATTCATCAAGGTCTTTTCCTGTTCCGATGTCAAGACCAATATAAACCTGTCGTGAATCAGCGGAAAGAATTTCTCCATTAAGCTTGTGGGCAAGTTGCACACCTAAATGAGTTTTCCCACTTGCCGTAGGACCAAGTATAACAACACTTTTCCTGTTTTTTGAATCATTCATATTTAAATTTGTTGTATAATCTATCCATCATTTTTTATGCTATTAGCTAATTAGATATATTTTAACAATAAATAACTGAGACCTCTGAACAAGAGGAGTGAGGGGTTTTTATATAAATTATACACATTTTCATAGAAGAAATTAGATCTGCAAATCAAAATAAACAGGAACTCAGAAGCTTATTCCTACCCATTTCTTTTTATTCCCCCTCATGTTATTTATTATTTTCTATCGATTTTTCTCTCTTTTTATCACCTATGCATACGTCTCCACCTCCCGCTTCAATTCCCCATACATCCACTTCAAATTGTATGTCGCCATCAACAAAAAATGATATGCCCCTTTATTCTTTAATCTCCAAAACCGTCATAGCGTCGTCTCGTCCGGTACTACCCTATCAAAGCTGATTCCCAAAAACTCTCGAAAGGATAGACTATCTACTATCTGTTCCTCTGTCTGCGGGTCTGATAACCCATACCATGCCTGTAAAAACAAACTCCCCAACAATGTCCGAAATGGTAAGGATGGTCGGGCTCGCTCGCCCCAGTTCGCTTCGTATACCCCCTTATCTATACACTTCTGTTCCAACTAATTCCACGGAATGAGCTTTTGCATCTGTCTCAAAAATTCCCTGCGCCGGGTCGGCTTCTGTGTGGATAGTTCATAATCTAAAAAAACTCGTCTGTTCCATTTTTTTCATCATACCTCGTTGTCCTTTCTTTATAGATGGGTTTCCTTAATTGGGTGATTATTTACCTACTTCTTGTAATATTGATACCATTTTCCTCTCTTATCGTTTCATTTTTTTCTCACCACCCCCTTCCTTTATAATCTATTTCTAATATGCTAATATAAAATAAAACTTATTCAGGACTCTCAAATATCAATAGGTATTATCAAGTGAATAGTAAAAAAAATGAAATATAGGATAAACTAAAATGGTAGAATCATATAATTTAGATGAAAATCTTTCCTTCAGGTCAGTAGGTGCATATCAACTTCTATCAATTGATGAAATTGACAAATTAGTTGCACCTGTTTTTTCATATTTTAATTTGGGACATCGAGATCCGAGCATAATATATACAGCTTCAGATTATATAGAAAAACTAATGTTATCCAATAATCTAGAAGAGATGATAGAATTTTTTTTTACACATACAGAAATAAATTTTTCAAATTTAGAAAAGGCCGTAATTTTAGGTTCTAATAGTTTAAGAGAGTTTTATTTATATGATCTTAAAACTTGTAATAATCAGACTTTAGAAATCAAAACTCCCTATCATAGATGGATAGAAATGAGAGGACAATTGATTATAAAAGTTTTAAAAAGAACAAAAACAATAGATAATATAATTCAGGTATGGCTGTGTTATGAAGACTTTATATTAGAGTTGTCGAAAACCCAAGCAGGGAGAAAAATTATATGCGATATTTATGATTTACGAGGGCTTGATTTTTTATTACATTGTGAGGTATTTGGAGTAATTGCATCAGAGGACATGCAACATGATTTATCAGAAAATAAAAGGACAATATTAATGGTCCAACCTTTAATTGGATTAATTTTTGGAGAAAAATTAATAAAAGATTTTTCTGAAAGCAAAAGTATACCTATAGATTTAATAGAATGTAGAATATTAAATATTCAAACAATATATATTCCAAGGGAACTTGAAGGGCACATACATAATATACTAAATGATACTGGACTATTACATAACGCACAACATGTTTCTTCAGCTTTAGAAGAAATAGGGAGAATAGAAGAATCCATTTATATTAAAAAAGTTATAAAAAATATACAACAGGGGATTATAAAATTAAAAAAAGATAGGTATATTCCGAACAATAAAGATATTACAAATAAAATAAGAGCTGAGGGAGAAAAGTTTTGGATAGATTGTTTATCTAATTCTTTATGGAATTCTTTACATATTAGTTCTCGTAATGATTTGATAACTTCCTATATATGTGAAGTCCTTTTACAATACGGTGTTTTAACCGATGGAAGTAATGTTATATTATCATTATGTAAAGTTATAGAAAGAGAAATATCTATAACATTATTTGAACCATGGATTGACATAATTAGTAGTTCTTCTTTTAAATGCCCATCAAAAATAAAAAATAACAACAATAACTCATATATTACGATAAAGAAGACATATGATACAGTAAAAATATTAAAAAAATGTTCAATAAATTCGAAATATAGACCTACTTTAGGACAATTGATATATCTTATGAAATATTTAAATGATGAAAAAATAGATATATATACAGACCTTTTTATAAAAATTAGAAATAAATTAAAAGAAATCAATCCTAATTACTATGAAATATTATCAAATATTGTTGAAATATTAGAAAAGGAGTATACGACAGAAGAAAGATCTTTAAATATTTTAAATCTTCGCAATGCTTCTGCTCACCCAGGTAAAGAAAAAACTATAAATTGGAATAAATATATAACATGGTTAAAAGATGTTATTAGTCAACCCCCGCAATATTTATTACGCTATTTGGTTTTTCAACTTAGGCCTGACAATAAACTTATTACTGCAAGTATAATTAAAAAGTATTATGAGTATCTCTCATGAGAAAAGATCTAGAAAGAGCGTTAACAGTAGACGATTACTTAGTTAGGGAAGGAATTCTTCGTGGTGATAAACCAGAGACCTTTTTTGTATATGTAAATTAAAATAGCCGTAGGGACGAGCATACGGTAGCCAATGTTAACCATCACCCCACCGTAGTCCCGTAGGGACGAACATACGGCCATTTTTTTTTCACCACCCCTTTCCTTTATAATCTATCTCTAAAATACGAACTTGAAATAAAACTTATTCAGAGATCTCAACTACAAAAAAGAGAATAGATAAGATGAGGTATCGTCTTGTATTTTTTTATGTATTAGTTTTATTAACCACTGTGTCTTATTCCGCTGTGGGTGACTCCGCAGACACCTTATTTCTCCCACCGATTCCCGGGTCTTTACAGAAAAGCATGGGACCCAACGCAAAATTAGGGAATATTCCTGTAGCATCATTAGCTAACTATCCACATCCGATATATGGTTATTCAGGAATGTCAGGTAAAAAATCATTCTTTTACGAGGAAGCCAGAGATAAACAACCTTTACGTATATCTGCAGAAGAAAAAACTGATATTGAAGGCAGACTTATCTTTGGTGACCCGATTCTGTTTTCGGACGGACATTACTATGCCATCGGTGAGTTTATGGTCGAATCAGCCGAGGGTATTCGTCTGATTATGGACTTGTCTCAGCTCTCATATTCAGATAAATTATGGCTCATAGTGCCTGATTTATATATGGTATACGGCCCTTTTGATAACGCTGGAGACCAATCGGATGAAACATGGTTGCCAACTGTATACAAAGAGTCTGTCATACTTGTTTTACAAACCGACAAAGAAACCTTACCTTTATTAAAATTAAAATCCTTTTTGTTTTATTACATGCCTTTTGAGTCATTTGCAAAAGCGTTGCCTTGTCCATTACATATTGGATGTGTTGACGACCCAGAATTTCAAAAAGTATCTACCGCAGTAGGGATGTTATCTATCCCTGTTCGCAATTATGGTGAGATTATTTGCACAGGCACATTGATAAATGTTCCTGAAACTTCTGAATTGGAACCATATCTAATATCAGCCCATCATTGCTTCGCAGATACAAACATTCGTTGGTCAGCCATCCAGGTCATTTGGGATTACCGTGCAAAGGATTGTTCAGGCTTCCCGTTTCCAGACCCAGATACCTGTCCTGTTACCACAGGAGCGATTAATCTTGTAGAAAGCGAATGCATTGATGGACAGCTGATTAAATTAATAGGAGATATACCAATTGGTAATTATGGTCGTGCCTATGCAGGATGGAGTTCTAACGAACTAACTTCTGGCATGACCTTCTACGGAGCACACCATTTAGAAGGGACTGCCTTAAAATCTGCTATCGGGAAAATTACCAAAACAGATACTGAAAGCTGTATGGATTCACTGTGTGCCGAGATAAGATACCACACAATTGAAGTCTTATGGGATGAAGGCGTTACTTCCCAAGGTTCCAGCGGTTCCGGTGCATTTTGCAAAGATTTCAATTACCAACTCGTTGGAATGCTAAGTAATGGTCCAACACATAATTGTAGAGACCGTTCGAGAAATTATGATTACTTTGCCTCCTTCCGATATTTCTACCCGCTGATTCAATGTTACCTAAAGCCTGGAACAAAATGCGAGGAACGAGCAGATTGTGGTGGAAGTTGCTTCTTAAAAACAATATTTTCCCAAAAATCGGAACAACTTCTATTCTTCCGCCAAATTCGTTCGTGGTTAGGTCAGCAAGGAGATTGGGGAAAAAACCTTATTAAATTCTATTACAAGCAATCTCCTATATGGATTAACCAAAGCCAGCAAAATCCAATACTCCGTTCGACAATAAAAACAATTCTAACGGAACCCGAATAAGAAAAGATTGACATCTTTTATTTAGAAATATCTCAATCCAATATCCTTACTTCTTCAATGCTTCAACTCACCTATAAAATTTGAAAGTAGCAATGTGTGAGGGTATACTCTATAAGTAATACATGTTTTTAAATTAAAATTAGTAATGAATGAAAGGAACAATTATGAACTTACTGGATACGCTAAAAGGCTCACTTCTTGAACAATTCTTTCCAAAAGGATGGGACTTGAAAAAGATTGAAAAATGTTGTGCAAATCCACCCTCAAAAGTATTAGAACGTCAAAGATGGTGGAACAAACATTTTGAACCAATTATGTGCGAAACATTAGAAGAATTTAATGTAAAAATCGGTCATAAAATAGCGTATGAAATTTGTGCCAGTAAAGAAGAAGGCAAAGAAATTATATTAATTTTGCCTGTCGGGCCAATGGGTATGTACAAATGGGTTGTATATTTCCTGCAAGAATGGGGTGTGGATTGTAAACATGTATGGGGATTTAACATGGATGAATGGAGCGATAAGGATGGTAATACATTACCACCAAAATCGGCTGGTGCATTTCAGAACGCAATGGAAGATGCATTCTATGGCCCCTTAGGAAAACTAACCGTGCCAGAAAAACAGAGATTTTTTGCAACAAAAAAACTTTTGCCGAGATATCCTGAGAAAATCGGAGAATTAAAAGATAAAGGAGCGAAGCTTATCCTTGTATTTGGAATTGGTAGAGTGTTCCATATTGCATTTTGGGAACCACATTTTGCGGGAGAATTTAAATCTGTGGAGGAGTGGAAGAAGCAAGACTATCGACTTGGTGCTAAATTGCATCCATTAACTATCGAACAAAATGCAATTACCAGTTTCAAAAGTAGAACAACATTAGTTCCATGTTTTGCTAATACTATTGGTCCTGGTATATTCCTTAAAGCGGATAAAATTATTGGCGGTGCAGATGGAACATTAGGTAGAGGTATGATGTGGCAAGGAATGAGTCTATGGGTTACGTTACGTTACGGTCCAGACATGTGGGTTCCAAGTAGCTTTATGCCAACACTACCAGGAAATCTATTCTTCCTAAAAGAATTAGCAGGACCGTTAATTCCTGAGTGTAACTAATTAGAGGGAGTGATATAACATGAATATCCTTGCTGTTGGTGCACATCCCGACGACCTTGAAATCCTCTGCGGAGGAACATTAGCAAAGTATTCTAAAATGGGGCATAACGTATTTATGGCTCATCTGTGCAATGGAAATATGGGTGGCAAAGATATACCTATGCAACAGTTAGCAGAAATCCGTGATGGAGAAGCCAAGAAAGCCGGCGAACTTATTCATGCGGAAGTTTTAGGTCCCATTTGTGATGACTTAGGCGTCCTTTTTACTCAGGAAATGAGAGCAAAAGTTACAGATATTGTTCGATATGCAAAGCCCGACCTGATTATCACACATAGCCCACATGATTATATGACAGACCACATTATCACCCAGCAATTAGTTTTCGACTCCGCTTTTTCAGCAACATTGCCAAATTATAAGACTGGCAAACCTGCTCACGAAAAAATTACGCCCATTTATTATATGGACACAATTTTAGGGCTTAAATCACAACCCGAAATTTATATTGACATTACAGAATATTTCGAAACAAAAAAAGCAATGCTTGCCTGTCATGAAAGTCAGTATAAGTGGTTAAAAGGACATCATATTACAGACCCCTTCGTTATGATAGAAACCACAGCAAAGTTCCGCGGATTGCAAGCGGGTGTACTTTATGCTGAAGGGTTCACTATCGAGAAAGTCTGGGGGAGAGTACCTCCACTCAATTTGCTACCTGTGTAACAACAGATAACAATTAAGTTAATAAAAACGAAGTTATATTAGGAGAAAAACATTTCATGAGAATGTGGATACCATTTTTTGTTGTTTACTTATGTTTTACCCAATGGGCTTCTTCTACACCGTGGTTTGAAGAAGCAATGGTCGGAATGGAAGTCGGTCCAACAGGGGCACAATGGGGTTTTTCCAGTATCAACGATGAGCGATACTGTTCTAAATTGGACACCACAGAAATTGTTCGGAAATGCCATCAAGCCAATTGTGATTACGTTGTTATATGGGTTAGAGATGGAGATTATGCGTATTACAACTCAAAAATTCTAATCAAGGCACCAGGATTAAAAGACCGTGACCCATTGAAAGAAGCCATCGAAGAGGCAAAAAAATATAATATGCCCGTAATTGCTTATTGTGTTGTTCAACAAGGAGGACATTATATTGAACAACATCCAGAATTTCTAATGCACGACCTTGAAGGGAAACCTATTTATCATCGATTTTGCTACAACTCAGGCTACCTTGAGGTAATGAAGCAAATTATCGACGAAATTATGGATTATGGAGTTCATGGATTTCATATTGACATGATAGACCAGGGGTTTGGACCTCCCTATGGTTGTGCCTGTCCTGTATGTAAAAAAATGTTCCAAGAACAATACGGATTAGAAATACCAACCTCTATTACCTGGGATGATACATGGAAAACATTTTTAGAATTCCGCTATAAAAGTAGTGAACAATTTGAAAAAAAACTATATGAATACATTAAAAACCGTGATCCAAGAGTTTCTGTGGACTTTAACTATCATGGCAACCCTCCCTTCAGTTTTGAAGTAGGTCAACGCCCCGTTCAACATGGCAAAAATGGCGATTTTATTACTGGTGAAACCGGTATCTGGGGATTTAGTGCTTTAACCGTTGGGCTTAATGCAGAGTTTTATCGTTCTGCGGTGCCCCATCAACGAGTTCAGGTGGCTATACAGCGAGGGGTGCGAATGTATCATGACCAAACAACACGCCCTTTAAATGATATTCGCTGGGAATTATTAACATTATTTGCTCATGGTTCCTTCGTAACGATGGTGGATAAGTTAGGTTTTGATGGCACGCTGGATCCCGTTGCCTATACCCGTATCGGTAAAGCCTTTCAAGAAATTCATGAAAAAAAACCATTCTTTTACCATAAGCCTGTATATGAAGTGGGAATATATTTCAGCAGTAAAACACGAGATTGGGTGGCAAGGGAAATCCCTTCAACCTATTTTGCCTCGTTTCAAGGAACGCATAAAGCAATGGTATATGAACACATCCCTTGGGGTATCCTGTTAGATGAGAATTGTACCTATGAAAAATTAGCACAGTTCCCACTGGTTATTCTGCCCAATGTTGGCATCCTATCATCAGAAGAGATAACCATATTTACCCAATATGTTCATCACGGAGGAAATCTACTTATTACAGGACTCACAGGTTGCTATGATGATTTAGGGAATATCGGGATATATAATCTGGAACAGTTAACAGGGTGTAAATTTGTGTCAAAATTGGATAGTGAGGATAACTGGATTTCATTGGAACCGACACAATCAAAAGAAGAGGAACAATTGTCAAAAGAAATTGAACATGCTCATATAAACGAGAAGGACTATAAAAATTCAGATACCATGCCTGTTTTGGTAAGAGGACCTGCTGGAATATTCGAACCTACCTCCGCAAAAGCAGTTGGCAAATTGTGGAAGCCTTACCGAACACAACGCCAGATAGAAGGGAAAGAAGGAACAGACCTACCAATGAGCCCTGAAACAGTAGTAGGTCCCGCAATATTTATAAATCAGGTTGGAAAAGGTATGGTATTGACATGGACATGTTCACCAGACTATGCATTAGGCTCTGAATATGCCCTACCCGAATGCAGAAAACTACTGGTAAATACTGTTCGTTACCTGAATCCCAATCCTGATATACAAATATCTGCTCCAACCTGTGTAGAAACAATTGTTCTTCACAAACCAGAGAATAATGGTTATTACGTTCATTGTATTGCTTATCCATCTCCACCACAGACCATTCCTATGAGAAATCGGCCTTATGTTCTCCCATCATTGATAGAAGATACACCATGCTTCTATTTAACAATCACAACCCTAAATCCTATTCAATCCGCCACCGCAAATAACAAAACCACACAAATCGAAAAAATATCCAACACTAAAATCAAAGCGTTTATAACCGAACTCCATGAAATAATTACCCTCAAACAATAGTCATATTTGCATTATTCCAATCGACAGTATTATTAACTTACGTATTTGAAAACTATATTTTAGTGTCTTGCCCGTGATAAAATGTATAGGATTACACCTAAAGATTGTTTAGTCAGAGCATCAATTTATCGAGCGAATAAAATGGAACTCAAAAAATACATCTTTCCAAAAAATAAGTGTGTATATTACAACAATTAAATGGGCGTTTTATTGTATCAGACAGATTGTATTGATTTTATGAAATCGCTGTTAGATAACTATCCTCAAGGTATTTTTGATATGATTTTTGCAGACCCACCTTATTTCCTTTCTGATGGAGGTATTACCTGTCATGCAGGGAAGATGGTAACAGTAGATAAAGGAAAGTGGGATAAGTCAATAGATATAAATAAAGTTCATGAGTTTAATCTTACATGGCTTTCTTTATGCCAGCGGTTGTTGAAACCGAATGGAACAATATGGGTATCAGGAACAAACCATGTAATATATTCAGTAGGTTTTGCTATGCAACAATTAGGAATGAAAATACTGAATGATATTACATGGGAAAAACCCAATCCACCACCAAACCTTTCGTGTAGGTATTTTACCCATTCTACCGAAACAATTATCTGGGCGGGAAAAAATCAAAAGACGAAACACTGTTTTAATTATAAAAAAGTAAGAGAATTAAACGAAGGAAAACAGATGAAAACAGTATGGACCATTCCCGCACCGAACGGGAATGAAAAGGAATATGGCAAACATCCTACACAGAAACCCCTACAGCTCCTGGAAAGAATTATATTAGCCAGTACATTAGAAGGTGACCTTGTTTTTGACCCATTTGCAGGAAGTTCCACTACAGGTATATCCGCAATTAAATTAAATCGCTTTTTTGTCGGCTGTGAATTAGAAGAGGAATATGTAAATTTGTCAATTAAACGGTTAGATGCATTCATAAAATATAAAAAATCAAATCCCGATTTATTTGAGGTGTTTACATGAAAGAGGGAGGAAGTGGAGGTTCATACACAATAACAGGATTAAATTTCGAAAAGAAAAGGGAAAGGCAAAGAATCAATTCTTTTTCAGTTATACATTAGTTTTGTTTTTTATCCCTTTCATTACCTATCATATATCTATTATTTCCTTCTTTTAACTATAACGTAGTGCGAGTATTAAGGAGATTTTTATGCCTTGTTCAAAAATAAAAAAACTTCCTCTTCGTTCCGATGTCCCCGTTGACTTTACATGGGATTTATCCCCAGTTTTCCCAAATGATGATGCATGGGAAAAGACATATAAAAACTTAGAAAAGGAAATACCAAAATTCTCACAATTCCGCAAAAAACTTGCACAATCTCCCGAGATACTTTTTTCATGCCTTGAACTCGAAAGTAAAACAGGTCAGATACTCGAAAAGTTAAGTGTATACGCAAACCTGAAAGCGTGTGAAGACATAACCAATACGAAATATTTAGCCCTTGCTGGACGTGTTCAATATCTAAGCATGCTATTGGCTCAAGCGGTTAGTTATATTGCACCTGAAATTCAGTCTATACCCGATAAGAAATTTCAAGAATTTCTAACAAGTAAAGAATTGAAAAAATATCGCTTCTCATTAGAAAATCTAAGAAGATTTAAACCTCATGTCCTTTCAGAAAAAGAGGAGTATCTTCTTGCATTACATACAGAAAGTGCAGGTGGAGCAGGGAAGATTTTTGAGCAATTGAATGATGCGGACCTGAAGTTCGGAACAATTACAGATGATAAAGGGAACAAACTTGAATTAACTCATGGAAATTTTCGCATCCTTTTAGAAAGTAAGAATCGAAACCTACGTAAAAAGGCATTTTTCCAATACTATAAAGCGTATGAAGAGCATGCAAACACAATGTCCGCCTCTTTGTCCGCATCTGTCTTAGAAGATGTATTCCATGCACGAGCAAGAAAATACAAGTCGGTTTTAGAAAGTGCCCTTTTCGAGGAAAATATCCCCCCCCCCGTTTATCATAACCTGCTAAACGCCGTGAAAAAAAACATTGCACCACTGGTTGACTATCTCCAATTAAGAAAACACGTGTTGGGAATAAAAGATATTCATGCTTATGACCTATTTGTTCCTCTCATTGATACAAAGCAGAGAAAACGAAAATATGAAGAGGCTGTTAAAGATATAACCTCAGCATTGGCACCTTTAGGGAAAGAATATACTCAAACGCTGGAACAAGGTCTGCTTAAAAAACGCTGGGTAGACCGATATGAAAACAAAGGAAAACGAAGTGGTGCCTTTTCTTGGGGCTGTTATCGTTGTCCGCCATATATCCTGATGAATTATAAAGATGAACTGGAAGACTCTGTCTTCACATTAGCCCATGAAGCAGGACATTCTATGCATAGTTATCTCAGCGATAAGAAACAGCCATTCCATTACAGTCACTACACCATTTTTGTTGCGGAAGTGGCTTCCACAGTCAACGAACAACTCCTTGTCCATTATTACCTCCAGAAATTACCTTCAAAAGAAGACCGTATCCGTTTGATATGCCGTGAAATTGATGAAATTCGCACAACATTAATTCGACAAACCATGTTTGCAGAGTTCGAATTACAAATCCATACCCTTGCAGAACAAGGACAGCCCTTAACACTGGATGTCCTCCGCAACGAATATCGAAACCTACTTAATATTTATTTCGGCGAAGCACTAACAATTGACCCTCAACTGGAATTAGAATGCCTCCGCATTCCTCATTTTTACCATGCTTTCTATGTGTATAAATATGCCACAGGTATATCCTCCGCCATTGCAATTGCAAAAAAATTAATTGAAGGAGACAAAAAAGCACAGAAAAATTATCTAAATTTTTTGAGCATGGGTGGCTCCAAATATCCCCTTGAACAACTTAAATCCGCTGGCGTTGACTTATCTACTCCAGAACCTATTCAGACCGCTATGAATCATCTTGCTGAAAGAGTATCCCAACTCAGGGAACTTTTGATAAAATAATTAAAAGGCAAATGAAAATGTAACTTTAATGTAAAGGGTAGATTATGAAACTTAGTAAAAATGCTCATCTTCTCTCATTATTATTCCCTATTATCGTAGCCTTTCTTTTTGTAGGGAATAATACGTTCGGGGACACTTCATTTGAAAGTCTCCTAAAACCCCTTGCTGGACAAAGCATGCGAAACAGCAGTTCCGCAGAAGACATCGAAAAAAATGGAGATGCTCGTCCTATCGAACCAAATCAGACCCTTATACTGATGGATGAGGATGGTCCTGGAATGATTACCCATTTCTGGAATACCATCGCTACAGAAAATCCATTCTATCCGCGTAGCATTGTATTGCGTATTTATTATGATGGATTAGAAAAACCCAGCGTCGAGGCACCCATTGGAGATTTCTTTGGATTAGGACTGGCAGGACATAAAGAATTCATATCCCAACCTGTCGTAAACACCTCACGAGGTCGTGCTCGAGTTTGTTTCTGGCCTATGCCCTTCCAAAAGCATATCAAAGTAACTGTTACAAATGAGTCCGATATCCGTGTAGGTTCATTTTATTATTACCTGGATTGGAAAAAACTTAATGAATGGACACCTGATACCCCTTATTTCCATGCCCGCTATCGCCAGGAATATCCAGCACAATCCGGAAATTACACCCTTCTCGAAACTCAAGGAAAAGGGCACTATGTAGGCACCGTTTATTCCGCCCTACAAATGGAAACAGGCTGGTTTGGAGAAGGAGACGACTTTTTCTATATTGACGGAGCAGAGACGCCCCAATTAAAAGGCACAGGAACAGAAGATTATTTCAACGATGCATGGGGGTTCCGCGAATTCTATGCCCCTTACTACGGTGTCCCTATGTATGAAGGGGTATTTGCAGGAGACCGTGTAAGCATATATCGCTGGCATATTCCTGACCCTGTTCATTTCGAAAAAAGTTTGAAAGTTGTTATTGAACATAAAGGTAGCATCATGAACGAAAAGGCTCCCATAACGAAAATGGACCTCGCAGGTTTCAAAGAACGAAAAGACTGGGTAAGTTCCGTAGCCTTCTGGTATCAAACAACCCCAACAACATGGGACGAACCCATCCCCACCGCAGATAAACGAATTCCCCCTTATAAAATACATAAATTCGACACACTGGTATATCGTGCTGACCCTGCCATACTAACTGTGCCAACAGAATACTTCCTTTTATATATTCCACTTACTCCAAAATCAAGCATTGAATTTGATTTCGAAATTACACAAAAAGGCACCTACCGCATTGACTCTTACATGATTTTCTCCATCTTCAGTGGAGTATTCCAACCATACATGGACGGAAAACCTTTTGGGGCACCCATTGATTTTTCTGCCCCTGGTTATGATATTGCACCCGTTTATTTAGACATCCACGAACTTTCCGAAGGGATACATACCCTTCGCTTTGAAGGAATAGAACAAACTCCCAAACATACCCGAACAATGGTTCCCAAAACGTATGGACTGGGTATCGCAAACCTTCTACTACTCCGTCTTGAAGATATGGAAGGTTATCGTAGTGTCCTGAAAGAATTAGACCCAAATGCCTTTCCACAGGAACAAAAAACAGGACAATAAACATAACATATTATAGAACCAAGTAAAAAACAATTGTATAAACAAAATTATTTAGGATTTAGAGGTTTCACATGAAAGTTATCATTACAGGTGGTGGAACAGGAGGGCATATTTTCCCTGCCCTCTCTATACTGGAAGAATTACAACGGCGAGACCATCAGTTACTTGTGCAATGGGTCGGTAAGAAAGGAAATCTTGAAGAAAAGGTATGCCAGCAAAGAGGAATCCCTTTCCGAAGTGTCCCTATTCGTGGTTGGCCCCGAAAAATAAGCATTTCGCAGGGAATAACCGCTTCCTTATTAGCCATTTCAATAATTCGTTCCTTTCAGATATTACTCCGTTTCCAGCCTCAGATTGTAATCGGCGTCGGAGGTTATGTCTCCTTCCCAATTTTATGGTGTGCCCAGATTTTAAACATCCCCACAGTTCTACACGAACAAAATTCCCGATTAGGAATGGCAAATCGTATCCTTGCAAAAAAAGCAAAAAAAGTATTCCTGAGTTTCCCCCTTGTTGAAAACCTTCCCGAAGAAATATATGACCCCAAAAAATTTATTATTACAGGGAATCCTGTGAGACACGCCTTTATAACCCCACCCTCAAGAGAAGAAATTTGCACCCAATTAGGTTTCAATCCCCAACAAAAAACTATCCTTGTAATGGGAGGAAGTCAAGGGGCACATACAATCAATCTTGCTGTTTCCGACATGTTAAACAAATTAGAGCCAAACGAATTTCAAATTATCTGGATAACAGGACACAACGATTATGATAAATATAAAAACCATGCATCTCAATCAAAAGTCCCATTGAAAATGTATCCATTTTATGAAGACATGGCAGACCTGATGTCTGCTTCAGACCTACTCGTGGCTCGTTCTGGTGCTTCTACATTAGCAGAAATTACAGTATTAGCTAAACCATCTATTCTTATCCCATTTCCTTACGCCACAGACAACCATCAAGAACATAATGCACGATCTATTGAAAATGCAGGTGCAGGAGAAGTAATCTTAGACAAAGATTGTTCCGCAGATTCATTACTCCCCCGTATCCGTAAAATCCTAAACGACCCCACTTTACTCGAAAACATGTCCAATTCTGCAAAAAAGTTAGCCCGACCCCTTGCCTCCGAAACCATTGCTGAAGAAATTATCAAACTCGTCTTCTCCCCATCAAACAACTAATCCTATTTTCCTACCTCTACCCCTTTCTCTTTATATCTCCATTTCCTCCACAGTTAATCCTCCCCGAAAGATAGTAGTGGGAGCATCCCTGCTCCCCTAAAAAAATAACCATTAACATCCAATCTATCCCTTCGTGAGCAATTCCACCCCGCCACATCATTACATTATGTAGACACCCCTTCCTGTGTTTTTACTTCGCAATTACATAAGGCAAAGAACATTCAACCACAGAGTGCACAGAGAACCACAGAGAACCACAGAACCGATTCTTATCATTCCATCCGCTCATCTCCGTGTCCTCTGTGGTTAATTCATTTTCATCTGTTGAAACTATAATTACTTCACTTTGGAGCAAAGATGCGGACGTTATATCACAGACCATTGCATTGTTAGACACATGGGTCTGCCCCTATGGGAGTTTCGACTTTAATTAATGTTTTGTTTCATAAAAACATGGATAATATATACGAATACCTCTACGGTCTCTTGGTCAGAGGTCTCGAATACCTACCAACGATAGACAAGCCCTACAACTTGAGCAATTGCTGGATTGACAGGTGCCTTACTGGCTCCTGTTGGATTGGCAGGGTCTTCTGCAATATAGCGAACAAACTCAACATGTCCATCCATATATAGCACATTGGAACCACCAGGGATATGATTGAATCCTTCGGGTGATGTGGCAACATGGTCAAACATAATCCACACAGAACTCTGTGCTTGTGCTGAGGCAGAAGGATTATTAATATCGGTAATCAAGAACCGTTCTATCCCTTCACGAAGACGATAAATCACTGACCCTCCACCATTCCCATTACCAGGGTCAACATTCACATCTTTATCTATATAATTTGCCCAGTTAGCGGGTGTTGCTAAAAGTGGTATAACTGTATTTGTTATGAATTGGACCAATTGTGCAGGTCCTGTTAAAGGCTCGCTTAACCAGGGTGAAATAGCAGGAAGTGTCATTGGGGTCTGATTCGTTTCTGCACGGTCAAATACCCAACCTAAATACAGGTAACTTTCATCAATTGCACCAGCACCGTAGTTGGCATCATTACACAAAGTCCCAAATGTAATTTCCCCTGTTTCATCATTTGTAACATCATTCATAGTACTTTGTGCATCAGAAGGACAAAATACAATTGCTGGGTCTGTACAATACTCAGGATACAGTGTAGTAGGGTCAGGACCCATTGCTATAAATAAACTGGTATGGTACGGTCCCAATGTAGGGTCAGCAGAATCACAATCTCTAAATATAGGGTCTGCTCCATTGCGAACCAAGATTCGAGGGAACCTTTCTCCTTTGGTTTCGTTCGCATACATTTTCATAACAATACCCCACTGTTTAAGATTGTTTTGACAACTTGAGCGTCTTGCTGCTTCTCGGGCTCTTGCCAATGCAGGCAAAAGAATTGCAGCAAGAATACCGATGATAGCGATGACAACAAGTAGTTCGATGAGAGTAAAACCTTTCTTCATAAAGATGACTCCTATCTTAAAAGGTTAAAACTGATTAAATTGGTTTACACTTGCGTGTCCGATGTCGGGAGTTAGTCTTATAACTTTCCACATAGTTATACTATCAAAGAAACCACAATTTGTCAAGTTTAAAATTTTTTAGTTGTATTATCATCTAAAGGAAATTATGAAACAGTAGTTATTTCAGTTTAATTTTAGAATTATCAATTTCTTTGTATATTTGTATCTGTATTTTATATACTCTAATATAGATTAATCAACGAAATATTTATTAGGAAGGTAATAATATGAAAGAGAGGTATTTTCATAATTCGTCTTGTGATTGTTGTGGGATGAGCAGAAGATGTTTCTTATCCACGACAGCTATGTCTGCATTAGTCCCGTCATTGTTTGTTTCTGCTCAGACAGAATTTCCATCTGAACGTGAATTTAAACGACCTATTGACCTTGCTACTTTTCGTCCAAAACCGAAGGTACGGATTATAGGTGTCGTTATCAGGGACAAACTGCCATACTGGTTAGGCTGGCCAGGTTCTTCTTATGACGTTGAGGGACATCGTAAAGAATATGAGAAGGCTTTTTATGATTCTGCAAATCGTGTAGGTGTAACTCTTGAAATGCTACCCGACCCTATTGAGGATGATTCTGTTGTTGAGAAATTTATCCAATTCATTTCTGCGGAAAAACCAGATGCTATATTAATTCATATTCAGCGTCGCAAAAAGTGGAAAATAATTGAACAGATTTATGAATGTACCCATATACCTATGATTGTATGGGCACCTATAGGTACTGTATTCACGACACAGATACACGAGTTTGCAAGGAAAGAAGGTGTGTATATCCTTTCTACATTAGACACATCCTCCGTTGACCAGGCATTTAGAGCGGTTAGAGCAAAAAAACAATTGGAGACGACTCGTATCCTTGTTGTGCATGGGAATGAACGAAAAGATGAAGTTATGGATAGGTTCAATACGAAGATTCGTCATGTCCCTCGTAGTATGATGGAGGAGATGTTTCAGAGGGTTCCTGTCACAGATGAGGTGAAAGACATTGCCCAAGAGATGAAAAAGAATGCACTGAAAGTCATAGAGCCTACGGATGAAGATTTGATAAATGCAGGCAGGAGTTATGTCGCGGGGAAACATCTACTTCGGGTAGAGGAAGCCAATGCTATTACGACAGACTGTCTTGGCATGGTTACCCAGAAAACAGTTCCAACTCCGCCGTGTATGGGTGCATGCTTATTTCAAGACCACGGTGTAACATACGGTTGTGAGGCAGATATCTTTGGAGCCTTCTCTCTGATGTTTGTAAGTTATCTTTTCGATAGACCTGGTTTTATGAATGACCCCGTTCCTGAAACAGTCAAAAATGAACTTATTACTGCTCATTGTGTATGTGGCACAAAATTAAATGGATTTGACAAGCCTCCGGAACCTTATATCCTTCGTTCTCATTCTGAATCCAATATTGGTGTGTCGTTGCAAGTATTGTGGAAAGAAGGACAGCCTGTCACATTAGTTAGGTTTAGTAATCCCAATGAACTTATTCTTGATACGGGTGTCGTTACAGAAAATATTAATACACCTCCAGCGGGTGGATGTAGAACAAATTTTTCAATTAAGATGGACAATGTAGAAGAGAGTAAAGATGTTTTGGGTTTTCATCAAGTTGTTTTTTATGGGAATTACCGACGAGAGGTGCAAGCCTTCTGTCAACTTTACGGCATAAAAGTAGTTCATTCCCCGTCTGTAGCGAACCCAATGATTCCAAAAGAGAAGCAATCGTGAGAGATATAACTATTCCAGAGTCGGATAAAATGGATAGAAGTCTGTATTGGGTGATACTCCGATAATGTCATCTCCGCACTATTTATAGGTGAACTCGATTCCCCGTAGCGTATCTTTTGTAAGTCGTTCAGGTAATTGATACATCATTTCTACGGTACCTTCGGGTCGCTCCTGTGAAATAAAAGCAAAACACCCAGTAATAGAAGCGGAGATAGGTTTGCCTGCCGATGTGAAAGAGATACTTTCCTTTGGGGTCCAGTTCGGAACACGGATAATAAGACGATAATGTTTCTTTGTAGTGATTTTTAATATGGCCTCCTCCTTCTCTCGTTTAGATTCTATATCAGCATATTTTGTTTTACAGGGGATGTGAAAATGTATTTTTAATGTATCCCCCTCAAGTTGAACTGCATGCTGATATAAATCAATGACGGAGTGAAGCACTGCGGAGCTTACATCGGTAACTGCCTGTTTCCCACCGTGAGGATGCTCGTGACAACCTCCATAGGCTCCGATGACATGTTGCGTTAAATCGCGATGTATATAAGCGTTATCATTTTGCACAGGTTTTAATGGAGGGGTATCGGTGATTTGGGATGCAAAGAGTCGGACACGAAGAAGTCGTTCCGCATCGTCAAGAAGTTTTCCATCACCCATCAAGGCAAGCCACAGTGCCAATTGTGCGAAATCGCCCGCAGAGGCTACTTCTCCAAATCCATCCGTGCCAAGGTCATGAGCATTAAATCCCGCCTCTGAGACGAGTTTCTTTTGTAAAATCTTTTGTAAGAAAATTCAGAGGAGGAATTCCAAGTGTGTAAAGACTGCTGTGGTACAAAAATTCTCGACGATTAAAGTCTACCATGCTTTTAGCACTTTTTGTTTTATCTTCGATATCACCGAATACACACAGATAACAAAAAGTATAAACGGAAAAGAGATTGAGACTCAAAAACAATATAGAAAATTATGGGTTAGCTTTCTATGAGGAAAAGATATAAAAACAAGTTTTCCCCATAAAAGTTTTTTATTTGTTATTAATGAACTGTTTATGTATAATTAAAAATATAACATAAGGAAAAGAGCCATGAATACATCAAATCACGATTCAAAAAACGTTTCACACTGTTCAGCAGGCTGTTCTCGCAGACAATTTATTTTGGCTTCTGCTGGTATGGTAGCAGTTGCTAACCTGCCTATTTATGGGAAGTCCACCATTGACCATGAACAATTATCCGAATTACAAATCAAGAATAAAGTTAGAGTAGGAAAAATGTATGTAGGTGTCCCGACCCCTGGTTGGCCTATGCATCAAGTTGACCTGAAAGCAGAGGTAAATCGGTATGAACAGGAAATTGCCAAACTTAACGATAAACTTGCCGATATTGAGTTTATCGATGGCGGTCTTGTTACCAATCAAGATGAACTTGCAAAAGCAAAGGAAAAATTCAAGGATGTAACAGGCATACTGGTATTGCATCTGACGTTAGGCACAGGCGGATTTATTTCAGGACTATTTGACCTGAACAAGCCAGTAATGATATTTACCATGCCTTATTGTGGCCATGAGTGGCATATTGTTCCATCATGGCAGAAAGAAGGAAAATGTATTGATATTGTTCCGAGTAGTCAATTTGCAGACATTGCGGAAGCGGTGAAACCATTCCGTGCTATTCAAAGACTACGGGAAACGCGAATACTCCATGTAAACTATGGAGAAGCAGACCCAGCCTATTGCACTTCTACCAAAGAAAAATTTGGAACTGAAATTATTACGATAAAACTGCCTGAACTTCAGAAAGCCTACGAAGACGCATCCGAAAACGAGGTTCTTGCAGATGCAGAAAGATGGATTAAAGAAGCAGAAAAGATTGTAGAGCCCAGTAAGGAAGACGTGATGAAAGGGGCAAGAATGTACATTGCCATGAAGAATCTCATGAAAACTTATAACGCACAGGCTATTACAATGAATTGTTTAGGGATGAAATTAATAGAAAATAATATGGGATACCCATGCTTGGGATTTGTTCGATTAAACAATTCGTTGCTTGCTGGCGTGTGTGAAGCAGACCTAAAATCTACAATGACACAACTACTGTTTACCTATCTTGTAGGACGCACAGGTTTTGTTACAGACCCAATGTTTGACCTTTCAAATAGCACCATAATCCACGCACATTGCGTTGCAGCAACACAAATGAAGGGGCCGAATACAGAGCCTTCTCCCTACATAGTTCGCACTCATTTAGAAGATAATCGCGGTGTTTCACTACAAGTTAGAATGCCAGTCGGGGAAAAGGTTACTATGGCACGATTAATCGGCACCGACATATTACTATATAGCATTGGTGATGCCATAGATAGTCCACTTGATGAACGTGGCTGTAGAAGTAAATTAACTGTGAAAGTTGACAATATCGATAACTTCCTATATAACTGGTCAAGTGGACTACATCGTGTAATCTTTTATGGCGACCACACAAGAGATGTTGAACGTTATTGCCGTTTAAACAGAATTAAAATACTCCGCGAAGGAATTGACAATCTCCATAAGGTCGAAGGACTTGAATGGGACCCCCACGTCCACGCATAAGTTGTTATAGACAAACAAAAATCATATTCGCCAGCAATTTATCTCTAAGAAAACTAAACGACAAAACCCTACTCACAAAGTGACAAACTAATATCAGAAAAACAAATCGTATTTTAAATCATTATGTTTTCATCTATGAAATCTAAAAAGTAAATGGCGATATATTCTCATTTTACTGATATTATATTAATTAATTGGCGGTATCTTTTGAGAGAGTTTTGGATTTGCTTCCTATAAATAGATAGTAAAAATTCCATACCGCTTTATAAAACGATAATATTGAAATTGCAAAAAATAAAAGAGTAATTACCCAGAAAAATAATTTCAAATTTGGGTGTGTTTTTATAATTTCTTTTATAAGATGTTGAGGTCTTTCTAATCTTAAATTCTTTAAAATCCTTGCTCCAAATCGTGTTGTTAAAACGTACTTACGGCCTGCACCTCCTCTTTTAAGCCATGCAATTCCCCCAGGTCCTTTTTTAACAGCATCATTCATCATTTTAATCCCATCTTCACTATTTCCCAATTGTTTAATCAAGGCTATTCCATCACTCCCACCATTTCGAATCATGAGATATGTAGTATCCGTATTTTTCTCTGCAATCTTTGCAACTGAAGTAAGATCGTCAACTGTATCAACATGTTTCATCACCGTTGCTGAACGAGCAAGTCCTAAATTATCTACCAATCCAGCTACACTCTTGAAAACAACCTTTAATCCATTATCAAGTTTTCCGACTTTTGCTGAATTTTTAGCTGTAGTAATAATGAAATCTGCAAATTTTTTTGATAATGCTCCTACTTTTCGAAAAGCCTTTAAAACTGCAGGTGCCCAATCCGCAACATCTACTACTTCAGTTAACAATCCTACACTGGCAAGTGCAACAATGACCATATCAGTTTCGTTGCCTGTAATTTTGTAATAACCCTGTTTTAATAAATCTCTGACGTCACCCCAAACTATCATATCAGAAGTTATTCCACCTATTATCTCTTCAATGGAATTTCCACTTCCCCAAACAAATCCACTAATAGAACGCTTTATCTTTCCCCATAAAGAATTAATTTCTGTTTCAAGTTCTTGCTCAAGTATTTTTGCTTCTTCCTGTCCAGGCATATCGGGATGTTTAAGAATAAAACGGGTCAATTCTAAAGCTTCTTGCAATTTGCCCTCCTCTTTTAATTTTTTCACATCAGGTATATAATTATAATTCGGTAAATTTGTCACATTTTCTATATATTCCGAAGAGTTTGTAATTGATGACCAGAGTAAAATCGTTATAATTAAACAAATAAATCCTACCAATAAATATTTAAGACCATCCTCTATTTTTTTAAGCATATTCAACCCCATTGATGTTTATTAAATGTGATTAAAAAATTAAATTATTATGAAATTAATGATAATATAGAATTTATTCAAAGTCAAGTTGATGACAATAGCCTAATGAAGAAACTATAAAATTAATATGACAAAAAATGTTCTTTTATGTTATTGAATTACAATCTATCGTAACCAGATACATAATAAAAAAAAGTGACAAAGGATAAACATAAGATAAAATAAATAAGCAGATTTTATTTTCATTATTTTTTCTCTACAATACTTTTTTTATAAAATATATTATAACAAATTATTAATAGTCTTAAATATTTATTTTTAGAAGGAGTCCAACAATGAAAAAGAAATTATTGTTTGAAGGATGTTCAATTTTATTTGTTTTGTTTTCTTTTACCGTTCATGCGGTGGTGTGGGAATTCCACACTAACGGGGACACTGAAGGATGGTCTGCCGGCCCTTATACGACAAATTTTACTGTTTCCGGCGATGCGTTAACATTCGATACAACTGGAGGCGACCCACAAATATTCTCTCCAGACAACTTAAATGTAAATGGTTCTAACTTCCGCTACCTACATGCTGATATAGAATTTACAGCTTCATCGAACCAGACATTCCAGATGTTCTTCATTACTACAGCGGATGGGGGATGGAATGAAGCAAAATCTATTCATTTTACAGGTTATACAGGAAGACAGACTTATCTTGTTAATATTCCTCAAGTATTATCCTCAGAAGGGAAAGACCCGAACTCGTGGTTAGGTAAAACTATCCGTCAAATTCGGCTTGACCCCGGTGCTCTTTCTGGCTGTAATGTCAAAATTTACTGGTTCGGTATAACATTTGGTAGTAATTCTCGTGGGGCAGTCTGGGACTTCGAAACGAACGGCGATTTTGAAGGCTGGGGTGGATTCAGTTGTGCTCAAAATCAGCAAGTCACCGGAGGCTATTTATATTTTGAATTTAACTGCAGTGACCCGTATGTTCAATCTCCGGGCGATTTAAGGATTAGCGGGTCTGATTATCCATGGCTACAAGCAGATATAGAATTTTCCCCTTCAGACAACTTCTTCCAGATGTTTTATAGCACAACTGTAGAAGGAGGATATGAAGAAGCAAGATCTGTAGTCTTCCCATCAAGAGTAGGAAGATACACTTATCTCATTAATATTCCTCAACGACTTTCAGAAGAAGGTAAATCGGGCGTCTGGAACGGACGAACTATAACGCAAATTCGCTTCGATACGGGCGGACTTTCAAGTGGAAATGTAAGAATTTACTACATTGGTCTACGTCGTGAGCCAATACCCGATTGGCAATTCGATGTCGGTAACCATAAACAAGGTTGGACTGCAGTCCAGCAAATATCAAATCTACAGGCAAATGGTGGTGTACTAAGTCTTAACACCACTGGAAGCGACCCATTTATATATGTACAATCAACATTTTAATCCCTCATCATACCGTTATCTGTTACTCCGTGCCAATATCACCGGATACGGGAACAACAATCCCGCAATGATGCAAACCTTTGGTTTCCCCGGAACGGGTGCAGGCTGGTATGTTAATAAAGACTATTATTTCTATCCAAACAATGGCTACCAATGCCTGCTGGTAGATATGGGCACTCGCACATCTGGCAATTCCTGGCTCGGTGCACCCGGAACAATAAATAATTTTCGCATTGATCCTGCAACAGAGAATACCTCCGCTACCTTCTATTATGATTATATTACCCTTTACAATTCACTTTCATGGGCAACCGGACCATATACTTGGGACTTTTCCACTGCTGGAAACAATAATTTATATGGGAATAACTGCGGTAGTTGGGTCTCTGCCAAGCATTCGCCTTATGGCGGAACGTTATTAAATATTGCCAGTGGTGTAGGAACCGTCACGGGCACAGGGACACTCGGCATAGAAAATCTCGGCTTTATTGTTGGGGCACCTTCCACCTATAGATGGCTACAGGTCGATGTAAACCCAGCCACTCAAACTGACCGAAACGATTTTACATTACGTTTTGCCTGGCGGAATGATGGCTTAAGATTAGGCGATGATTACGAAACTGCAAGGAAATGGACTATCCCGACTAATAAGGGAATCAAACGCTATAATTTCCTCATCCCATACACGACAGGTCAGCCTTCCGGTCATACCGGCGCATGGAGTGGAGTCCCGCACGGCATTCTGCTTCAATTCGGTGAAGGTGAAACGGGTATCAATTCAGTAGTGATTGATAATGTAAGCATTTTGTCAGATACCCAAGTCACCGCTCCTACTGTTACTGCGGTAGAAGTAAAAGGACAACGAGTCGTAGATATTACCTTCAGCCAACAGATGGATGGTAGCACAATTACCGCCAGTAGTTTTACCATCTCCGGCACTGGTAAGGGCACATTAAGCACGAACCCATTTAGTGTGCAGTTCCTTACAGGTCATACCTATAGGCTTACATGGATTGCCGGTGAAATGAGAGATGGCGGCGATGTAACTATCACCGTCTCAGCCTCTGTCAAAGATTCTGCCGGTAGGAACCTTACCTCACCCAACAGCGCTACGCATGTCGGCGGTGGTATCAAAATAGACACGCCAACTATCTCTACGGTAACTTCGCCCGCAACTGCGAATACTACGCCTATTACGATAAATTACACCGGTGCTGCCGATACATCCAGCGGTGTTAACAAAGTAGAACTCTGGTATAAGAAAGAAACCGGTGGCACATGGACTTATAGCGGACTCAGTTCCACTTCTGCACCCAACGGCAGTTTCAACTTCACCCCTGTCTCAGAAGGCACTTACTACTTTGATGTAGTTGTAGAAGATGGTGCCGGAAACCGGAGCAGTTCACCTACCGGTAATGGTGGAACGAGCACTATTTACGACATAACAGTTCCTACGGTGGGTAGTATAAATGTTCCAGCCTATACGAATCTGAATCCTTTGCCAGTGGTATATGGCTCGGCGACGGACAATTTGAGTGGTGTATCGAGTTATCGGTTGTATTACAAGTTAGGAGCGGGAGGCACCTGGACGGATGTAGGGGTAAACCTTGACCCGTCTGGAGGTAGTGTAGATTTTAACATCCCCAGTAGTATAGAGGGAGTGTATTATTTAGCGTTGCGAGCGGTAGATTCCGCGGGTAACGATACGGGTGCCCCGGTCGGCAATGGTTTAACGAGTTTTATGTATGATGTGACTCGCCCGTTGAATTTGAGTAGCGTGTTGATAAATCCGCCGTATGTGAACTCATCGGGTTTACCGGTGCAGGTGAGTTATACGGGAGCCTCAGATGCGGGTAGTGGTCTGGATTATGTTCGGTTATGGTATCGTAAGGGCTTGGGAGGGGTCTGGACGGATAGTGGCTTGACCTTGACGACGCCTGATGGCACATTTAATTTCAACCCGCCTGCGGGCGAAGGGACATATTACTTACTTGTCCAGCCGGTGGATAAAGCGGGCAATGGACGGTATGTGAGTGGGAATGGAGACGGCACGACGGTATTTGATGATACCGCACCTGTGGTTGGCACAGTGAATGCACCGGATTATGCGAGTGGAGCAGGCGTATCGGTTGGCTATACATCGGCGAGCGATGGCACGGACGGTAGCGGGGTGCAGAGTTATCGGTTATGGTACAAGTTAGGCGACAGCGGTAGTTGGACAGAGTATAGTGTACCGTTGAATGTGAGCGGTGGCAATATAACCTTTGCTCCGCCGGGCGGAACGAACGGTCTGTATTACTTTGACCTTCGTGCGTGCGATTCTGCGGGCAATTGC
>Ga0209204_1000141_pt1 | contig 83018 bp, 70 predicted proteins | sample AD_JPNMR2_MetaG_FD_184425 | JGI IMG/M metagenome (GOLD analysis project Ga0209204, IMG submission 184425) | Active sludge microbial communities of municipal wastewater-treating anaerobic digesters from Japan - AD_JPNMR2_MetaG (SPAdes) (version 2) | ecosystem: Engineered > Bioreactor > Anaerobic...
GTATTTTCATAATTTCTATCGTCCATTTTTTGAATTATAGAGACGAATTTCATGAAACCGGCTTCGGAAGTCAAATCAATTTGACGATATTCAGGATTAACAAAGTTAAGTAATATAGCTTTGATATACGAATCATAGGCTTCGTCAAGGCAATTATCGCAAAGACCTTTGTATTTTTTTTTATCAGTAATGCCTAATTCCTGATAAATTTGACCACGATAGTAATAAGTTTTGTACCAATTGCTTGTTTCGGGATTAGCTGTGGCTTTATCAATTGACTTTTTAGCATCATCCAGAAAACCGTCTTTTAGATAACTCCATGCACTGGTTACTTCACGCTTTTGAGCAAAAATTGCGGTTATAAAAAGCATTCCAATAATAACTAAGCTAAATTTTTTCATAACGTTTAATTTTATAATTTAAAATTTGGATACAAATATACAAACAGTTTGCCAATATTTATTCAATATCGTTTTCTTTATTTTCTATAATATGATTTTCTAAAAATTCGTTGTTATTTTCGCCATTTTCGTTTTCATCTTCCAAATCTCCTTTTTCAATTTTAGCCACCGAAGCAATCTGATCTCCGTCTTTTAGATTAATTAATCTCACGCCTTGAGTTGCTCTTCCCATTACACGTAAATCTTTAACCGCAATTCTCAGCATAATACCGCTGCGATTGGTAATCATAAGATGGTCTAAATCAGTAACTGCAGAAATATCAATAAGTTTTCCAGTTTTTGGAGTAATATTTATTGTTTTTACACCTTTCCCGCCTCTGCCTGTGATTCTGTACTCTTCAATATCAGATCTTTTACCGTACCCATTTTCACTAACAACAAGTATATCTTGACCAGATTTTACTGTAATTAAACCAATCACAACATCATCATCGTCGAGAGTTATACCTTTTACGCCGGTAGCAGTACGCCCCATTGGTCTTACAAGATTGTGCGGAAATCTGATTACCTTACCGTTACGAGCACCAATCATAATATTTATAGGTTCTTCGCCCGGTTTATCTTCAATTAAATTTGCAGTCAGCAGACTATCGCCTTCTCTGATATTTAATGCAATAACTCCATTTTGTCGTGGTCTTGAATATTCAGCAAGTTTTGTTTTCTTGATGATACCATTTCTGGAACACATTATAATATAAGAATTGTTTATGTATTCCTGATCAGTTAATGATACAACATTCATAAAGGCTTTAATTTCATCGTCAGGTTCGATGTTTATTAAATTTTGAATTGCACGTCCCTTTGATGTTTTTGAACCTTCGGGAATTTCATAAACTTTGAGCCAATAACATTTTCCTTTTTTTGTGAATAATAATAAGGTATTATGCATTGTTGCCACAAACATGTATTCAACAAAGTCTTCATCTCTGGTAACAGTACCTCTCGACCCCACTCCTCCTCTATTTTGAGCTCTGAATTCAGTTAAAGGTGTTCTTTTAATATAACCGAAATGAGAAATTGTAATAACTACATCTTCATCCGCATAGAAATCTTCGGGATTAAGTTCCTCGCTTGAGTAAACAATTTCAGTTTTACGGGGATCATTATATTTTTCTTTGAGTTCGAGTAATTCCTCCTTAATGATTTTCATTCTGAGCGAAAGATTTGCCAGAATTTCTTTATAGTAAGCAATTTTTTCCAGTAAGTCTGAATATTCTGCTCGCAGTTTATCTTGTTCGAGACCAGTGAGCTGTCTTAATCTCATCTCAACAATGGCTCTGGACTGAATTTCGGTCAATTGGAATCTTTCCATTAATCTTTCTCTTGCCAGATCTGGAGATTCCGAAGACCTAATTATGCTGATAACTTCATCTATGTGATCGCTTGCTATAATCAATCCTTCTAAAATATGAGCTCTTTCTTCGGCTTTTCTGAGATCATATTCTGTACGCCGCAATACTATTTCGTGGCGATGTTCAACAAAGAGCCTTATTAAATCTTTTAAGGTTAAGGTCATCGGTCGACCTTTTACCAATGCAATATTATTAATACTGAAAGAAGATTGTAATGAGGTATATTTAAAAAGTTTATTTAAAACAACATTAGAAACCGCATCTTTTTTTATCTCTATAACAATACGCATCCCATTACGATCGGATTCATCGTTAATATCTGAAATTCCTTCAATCTTTTTTTCGTTGATTAATTCGGCGATCTTCATTATTAACTCTGCTTTGTTAACCATATAAGGAATTTCGGTTACGATAATTTTTTCCCGACCACCTTCTGAAACTTCTATTTCGGTTTTAGCTCTTATTACAACGCGTCCCCTTCCTGTTTCATATGCTTCGCGGACCCCATCAATCCCGTAAATTATACCACCTGTCGGAAAATCGGGAGCAACAATTATTTCAGAAAGTTTAGATACTTCAATTTCAGGATTATCAATATAAGCAGCAATAGCATCAACTACTTGCCCCAAATTATGCGGAGCCATGTTTGTTGCCATACCTACAGCAATACCACTTGCTCCGTTAACTAACAAATTCGGCAATTTGGTTGGCATAACAGTTGGTTCTTCCAGCGAATCATCGAAATTTAATGTAAAATCAACTGTTTCTTTGTCAATATCGGACATTATTTCATCGGCAATTTTTGACAATCGGGCTTCGGTATAACGCATTGCAGCAGGACTGTCGCCATCAACTGATCCAAAGTTCCCTTGTCCGTCAACTAAAGTATAACGTAATGACCAATCCTGTGCCATTCTCACCATTGCCATATAGACCGACGAATCACCATGAGGATGATACTTTCCTAATACTTCACCGACAATTCTTGCAGATTTTTTATATGGTTTGTTTGCAAACAATCCAAGCTCGTACATTCCAAATAATATACGACGCTGAACGGGTTTTAATCCATCCCTTACATCCGGTAAAGCTCTCGAAACTATCACTGACATCGAATAATCAATGTACGCCAATTTCATTTGTTCCTCTATGTTCACCGGAATAATCCTTGATTCTCTTCCTGTTTCAGACATATTTATTTATTTTACTTAGTTGATTTTCAATGTTTTATACTTTGAATTTTTTAAATCACAAATATAATATTTTGCTTGTAATTTAAATTTGTAAATTGATATTAGTTATTAACAATTCAAGTTTATTATTTATGTTTTTAAAATTTTTTATCTTTTTAATTATAGATTGTATAACATCAAATTTATAAAAAAATCTATTTAAAAATTAATTTTACAGAATAATTAGGAATTCAAGATTCATTAATACAAAATTAAATAAATACATATGTTGCCGCCAAGTGTAAAAAACCAGACGACAGAACCGAAACTCAAAGTAAACCATTGTGAAAGGACAGAAAAACATAATACTGACAAGACCAGTAAGCCGACCCGATGTTTTTTATTTTTTGCCCACCGCACATTAAAAAAAAGAATTTTATTCCCAACTCACATTTGGCACATTGCCTATTGCCCGACACACAAGCCATTTCTTCGCAAAAGTCAAAGAGCCAAATTTTGCCGACACACATCAGAATACTGAACTAAAATTTGAAGTAGAATAAAATTTATCGAACCAAATTTCTATAAAAAAATAGCCAAATAACTTATTTTCTATATTAGAGCAAAATAATTGGAAAATTAATTTGGAATTTAAGGAAAAACATTTAATATTTGTATATTACTCATTCGCAATTGTTTAGCAGAGTCGCAAATTATATTTTATGGAAGTACAATTTTTAATATAAGTTTAAAACATTTTAACTATGAAAAAAGTAACATTAATATTAATCATATCTAATATGATTTTAAGTGAGAATTTATATTCTCAAGATTTTCACAGCTTATATCAATCAGCAACTGGAAGTCTTTTTCAGAGCTTAGTAAACATCTCTAATCCTACAACAGCAGAGACGTGGTTTGTTGCAAGCGATGACGATGACAAAATTATTGTAATGCAAATGGATTTTAGCTATCCGACCCCACAGCCCCAAAATGTTTGGGCATTTACTTTGACTATGCCTACTACGGTTGTTATTGGACAAGTTTATTTGAAAGATGGTTTATTCGACCCGGAAGGAAATATTTTTGTATATGGCTATGAAGAAATATCTAACAGGGGTATTTATGCAAAAATAATATTGTCAAATAATGTACCAACTACGTTGGTATGGGCATACATTAACCAAAGTAATACTCAAATTACCGATGCATGTTGGGCTTACGGATATAACGCAGTATCAACAATGAACTACGGAATTATTTATGGAGATGCCTTTGCAAGAGTTAATGGTAATACATCCGGGACTTTTGGCTTTTTAGGAACAAGAAAACCACTTTTAAAATTTACATCCGTAAGTTACGATCAAAGTGAAGATAAGTTTGTTATTAGCGGTAATTCTGGAGTTGATGAACCAAGAAAATTTATTGGAACTATTGAAAATAATGCATCGCTTGCAACACAGACTCAAATTCCTGCTAAACATCTTTCCCTTGCGATTACTCCAAATACATATACATTGTCTGAAAAAAATAATAAGCATGTTTTATCCGGTTATTCAGATGGAATAGCTTATTTAGTTCAAGATATAAGAGACACAAGTGCAAATTACGGAGATGGAATTTGGGTATCGGAAGTAAATTATTTAACGGGAGCAGTAAATTGGAGCATAATTTACAAATTTCCACCAGTAAAAGTAAATGTTATAAGTGTTGCTCATAATTATATGAATTTATACGTCTTAGGTCATCATAATGGGTTGGGCCAAAATAATCCTTTTGAAAGAAGATATATTGCACAAATTGACTTATCCAACCCGTTGAACTATATTGTAAAATTAATGAGCGATGAAAATTGGTGGGGAAGTTCAATGCCATCAACATATTATTCTACAGAGCAAATGTATTTAAGTTCTTTAAATTTTAATGAAGCAACATATAATGTATATGCTAGCGGAGCGACACTTCTTGGAGATGCTTATTTGATAGAAATAAACGATTTAATGTATGAATATTGTGATATTGACCGTATTGTAACAACTCCCTCGTTTGTTTGTGCTTGTTATGCTCCGATAACTACTGTTGATTTGACAGCTGCAACAGGCATTGCATATAAAAGACCATCAACGCCAACGACCTATTCAATAGATAATTCTTTGCTTTGCGGAGATATTTATAAGGCAGGATTGAGAAATGAAGAACTAAAATTAAAAATAGAGAATAAAAAACTTGAAAATACCTTAACGCAACCTTTAGACAACGAGATGAAAATAGTAGCTAGTATAAAGGTATATGAAAATTATTTTACTTGTAATAACTTTGAAGATGTATGTAATTATAAAATTTTTGATATTTTTGGAAGAATAATACAAGAAGGAACTACACACAACCATAAAGAAACAGAAATAATAATTAAAACAGTAGGGACATACCTCATACAAATTACCGATAATAAAGGGAATGTTAAAACCGAAAAAATATTTGTAAAATCAGAACTATTATAGAGTGTAGCTGATATGCAACTTTCTTGTTAAGATTTCAGTTACGCTCATTATCTAAAACCCAAATATTATGAAAAAAACAATTGTAACAATATTCCTTACAATCTTTATTCAAACAAACTTTTTATATTCACAGTGGCAAGGTTCAGGAACAGAGCAAGACCCATACAAAATTTTCACACTAGCCGATTTAGACTCTATTAGGACAAATGAAATAAATTTTAACTCTTATCAAGATATACATTTTGAACTACAAAACGATATTACCGACTCTGTAACCGAAAGTATTGCAGGAGAATTTCATGGGTATTTTCATGGCAAGGGGCATACTATATTTCTAAACCTAATTGATACTAATATTTCAAATAATCATTTTATGTTTAATTTATACGGCTATGTTGACTCCATCACTTTTAAAGGTGCTTTTCTTGCAGATTATTCATTGTTTCCGGGAATATTTGAAACCGGAGTTTTATCCAATATTATTATAGATTTGAATGTTATTGCTACTTACAGGGTTTCTCCTAATCCTTTATATGTTCAACATAATTGTCAATTATTCAATATAAATAATCTTGGGACTATAAAAAATTGTGTAAATAATTCAGATATTAATGTATTTGCTTCTCAAGATACAACTTCACTTACTTTTGTAAATATTTTTTGCAGTATTAATTATGGCAAAATTTTAAATTGTATAAATAATGGAAATATTATTATTACAACTAACTCCTTAAACACTATTCTTGTTTACATATTTTCCGATCAAAATGAGGGTAATTCCTATATACTTAATAGTGGAACTATAAGTAAATGCATTAATACTGGTAATATAAGTATTAGTGGAATGCCTAATTATTCTGAGGTTGGTGTATTTTCCTATACAAATTATAATACCGCAAGAATAGTGAACTGTATAAATACAGGAAATATTACTGCAAAAAAAACGGATGTTTGTGGTATTTTTGCTGTATATAATGGTTATCTGGTTTCCAATTGTTTAAATACAGGTTCTCTAATTGGAGAAGAGATTGCCGGAGGTATTGTTGGAGAATTATTTGCTGTTTCGCAATATAATTATTATGGAGAGGGAATAACTTCGGATGTTATAAATTGTATGAATACAGGAAATATTACCGGAGATTCAGAAGTTGGCGGAATAATAGGGAAATTTGAGTTGCACAATGGAATTTGTGCAGTAGTTAAAAATAATTTGAACCTACACAAAACCTCTGGTTATGCAATTTTTGGAGATACGGCAAGTACTTTTTCACAAATATTAGAAGTAAAAAACAATTATTACGACAAACAAATTGTAACACAACAAGCAACTGTAATAGGCGATATTGCCAATGTTGCCGAAGGCAAACTTACAACACAACTCACAGGCACAAGTCCCGAACTTCAGGCAATGCTTGGCGATGGCTGGTCTTATGCCGAAGGTCGTTATCCCATTCCGTTAGGTTTAGAAAACGACAGTATGGCATTGGTGGCAGCGACACCTGTTTATTTACATTTTGTAACCGAAGATGATTACAACCATGTGGATAGCGTATGTAAAAACTTTACGGTTGGACTTGAAAACAATGTAAGTTGGGAGGAAACATTCGGTAGAGTGAGTTTCAGTGGCGAAAATGTTACGATTTTAAGTCTGGGAATCGAAAATTTGACAGTCAGCTTAGGTAATTACAGCAAAAATATCAGTATCAATATTGTAGATATTGAAACAGCTGATCCATCTCAAACTATCGAAAACGGAATATATGTTTACCCGAATCCTGCAAAAGATTTCATAAACTTAAATTTGAACGGAATACAAGCTGATAAGATGGATATTTATGACATTACAGGTAGATTAATCTCAACATATAATATTAACTCAGAATTAACTAAAGTTTTTACAGGTAATCTAAAATCAGGAATATATTTATTGAAATTTTATAATAAAAGTCAAATTGTAACAATTTTGAGGTTTGCGAAAAACTAAGAGCCTCCTCATTTTGCAATCACGACCTGTTCCGATTTATCGGAATTGCCAGTGCCCCTTCGTGCAAAAGCTCCAGCCGAAGCTTTGTCAAAGAGCTTATAAAGCCAACACACTGCAAAAATTTACAATGAAAATTTGCCGACACAAAAAAAATAAAAACGCTGACACAAAAGCCTTCACGGAAAGACAAGAAAGTAAAATGACAATGATTTACAAGCCTGGAAGATAGAACACCAGGCGGTAACAGCAAAGCTTAGCACAATGGCGAAATTATTTTTAATAAAACATTATATTTTTACTAACTTTGTAGTGGCTCGAAACTTATGGCGTTGGAATTCGCCACATGTGCCAAGCCTCAAACGTTTTCTATCTGTCAATCTGTTGTTTTGGTGGACATTTTTCTGTTCCATATGAACAAAATACACAGCAATCTTCTAATTTAGGTTTTAGTATTGTCCCATAATTAGTACACTCGTAAAAAAACTGACAAGCATTAATCGGCATTATTTCTTCCTTTGAGAATCCGCAATTCGGACATGTAATTATTGATTTGAATTCTAATAAAACATTCATAATATCATTAAATTTTGTTTTACACGGCAAATGTAATTATAAATAATGTTTATAAATTTTTGCCCCGCAAAAAATTTCTTATTGAATTTTTCAATTAATTTTTAAAATCATAAAAATAAAAATAAGAAAAATGTTTTTATGTTGAAAGAATCTATAAGTCAAACCCAAATCTCGTATTTTCTAATGCGGAATTTGAAATTAAGTGATGAATAAAAACTCTTTGAGAATAAAAAAATACAATTTCCTATAATAGATTTATTTTTAAAAATTTAATTAAATTTACAAAAAAATAAGAGGGCTTATGCCCTCTTTCCTAATCATTTAACAATGAAATTAATTTTATGATATTTTAATTTGTTTAACAATTTTTGCCTCTTTGTTTTTCGGAATGCTAACTTTTAAAATTCCGCTTTCGTAGTTTGCCGAGATTTTGTCCTTGTCAACATCTTCGGGCAAACTGTACGATTTTTTGAAACTTCCGTAGCAGAAGCCTCTGTAATAGTACTTTTTGTCTTTCTTTTCTTCCTGTACTTCTTTTTCGGACGAGATTTCCAGAACATTATCGTTTACCTCAATGCGGAAATCTTTTTTGTCCAATCCCGGAACTGCTGCTTCAACAACATATTCGTTGTCGGTTTCGTAAACATTGAATTCCGGACTTGTAAACATTGCAGGAACATTTTCGTTCATGTCGAAATCTTTAAAGAACGACTCGAAAATTGATGGTAAGAATCCGTAATTATTTCTCTTTACTATCATAGCTTTGCCCTCCTTTCTTTAGGATATTTTAATTTGTTTAACAATTTTTGCCTCTTTGTTTTTCGGTATGCTAACTTTTAAAATTCCGCTTTCGTAGTTTGCCGAGATTTTGTCCTTGTCAACATCTTCGGGCAAACTGTACGATTTTTTGAAACTTCCGTAGCAGAAGCCTCTGTAATAGTACTTTTTGTCTTTCTTTTCTTCCTGTACTTCTTTTTCGGACGAGATTTCCAGAACATTATCGTTTACCTCAATGCGGAAATCTTTTTTGTCCAATCCCGGAACTGCTGCTTCAACAACATATTCGTTGTCGGTTTCGTAAACATTAAATTCCGGGCTTGTGAACATTACAGGAGAATTTCCTGTCATGTCAAAATCTTTGAAAAACGACTCGAAAATTGATGGTAATAATCCGTAGTTACTTCTATTTACTATCATAGTTTGGTCCTCCTTTCATTTTTTTTTTTTTCAATTTTTTATTTTCACACTATATTTTGCAAACTGAATACCACTAGATTATTATAGAAAAATTTGACATTTATTAAATCAAAAATAGGTCATTTTGACATTATTTATATTCAATATCCTGTCATATTGACACTTGTAAAAAAATAAATCTTTGTATTAAATTTGAAAAAATTTCAATCATGAAGAATATCATAGTGATCCCTTTCTTATTTTTTGTGAATTTTTTGTTTTCACAAAACTACAATATAATAAACGGTGGATTTGAAAATTGGGATAGTTCATCAACTGATGCAGAACCTGTTTGCTGGAATGGTTTTACGAGTGCAGATTGCAGTCTTTTTATTGGATGCGGTTCTGCCACCCAAGCTCGACATTCAAAATCAACAGATGTAAGACCCGGGAGCACCGGTTTGTACAGTTTGAAAATTTTTGCAACATCTACTCTTGGAATTATAGCTAATGGCACTATAACAACCGGAAAAATAAAAATCGGCAGTACGAATCCCAATCATAGTTCGAATTATAATGTTACATTACAGGAAATAGCAGATTTTAATCATCCTTTAAATTCAAAACCTGATAGTTTAGTTTTCTGGGCAAAATTTATATGTCCTTCCGAAACTCAAACAGCAAGAGTATCTGCTGTAATTCATGATAACTATAACTATCGAGACCCCGAAGATTCTCAATCTTCCCAACATGTAGTTGCTAAGGCAGTGCATAATTTTACAAGAGAAACCCAAAACTGGAGAAGGTTTTCCATCCCGTTTGATTATAACTTTCCATCTAATAACCCTAAATATATTTTGCTCACTTTTACAACAAATTCTATTGCTGGAGAAGGCTCTACTAATGATGCTTTATTTATTGATGATGTAGAATTAATTTACAATACTTTATTAAATAGTATTACAATTAATGGTGTTAACCTTGAGAATTTCAATCCAAACAATTTTACTTATGAAATAACTTCAGATTGCGGAGTTATTCCTAATGTTTCAGCAACCGCCCAAAGTCAGAATGCTACTGTTAGTATTCAAGGATCTGAAGATAATAAAACATTTCAAATCACTGTTATTTCCGGAAACCAGAATTCAAATTATATAATAATTGTAAATTATATTAACGAGATAAATTTTATTGATAGTATTTGCTCCGGAGAAACTTACATCAAAAACGGATTTGAAATAATAACAAGCACTCCCGGAAATTTTATTTATTATACAAATTCTATATCCGAAACTTGTGATACTTTAAAAACATTACAATTAACCGTTTTTCCAAACTATCCGCAAATTCTGCGTGAGATTACGATTTGTAACAGTAGTTCATATTATTTCGATAATCAATATTTAAGCGAACCCGGAATTTATTATGAATACCATCATACAGCAAATAATTGCGACAGTATAATTAAATTAGTTTTATCGGTTGACAATTTTTATCAAATAAATTTCAATGCCGAAATCTGTGAGGGAGAAGTTTATATTCAAAATGGTTTTAATGAATCAACTACCGGAACTTACACAAATTATTATACTGCCATTAATTGTTGTGACAGTTTAGTAATTCTATATTTAACCGTTAATCCTAATGATTTGATTTTGCTATATGACTCCATTCCGGTGAATCAAATGTATACAAAGTTTGGATTTAATATAGAACCAATATCTGAAGAAGATTTATATTTATTCTCAAATACATTTTCGAATATTTATGGATGTGATAGCGTAATTAGTTTAATTTTAAAAGTTTATAATATACCTGAAACAGAAAAACCCCCATTTGATAAAGAATTAATAATTTATGTTTATCCAAGTCCTACAAAAGATATTTTAACCATAAAAATTGACAATTACATTGATGAAATATTTGTTTGCAGAATATTTAATACAAATGCTCAAAAAATTGATGAATTCATAATAAATGCGTCTCTAAAAATAATAGATATTTCTAATTTTTATTCGGGTACATATCTAATAAGCCTGTATTATAACGAAAAAAATTTTTTTACAAAAAAAATCATAATAAATAACTGAGATATTTTAATTTTTTATTATTTTTGTAGAAACTAAAATGCCAATACTATGAAAATAGTTTTATCTTTTTTATTATTAATCGGGATATTGAGTAATTCATTCGGACAATTTAATCTGCATCTTTACGATTACAAGTGTTTTGGGGGAAGTAATATTGATGCAATTCATTCAGTACTTCCAGTTGGAGACAGTTTAATTGCAATCATAGGATATACTTATTCATCGGATGGAGATTTTGAGAGTACTGAAACGAGTAAATCAGGATATATTATGTTTATTGACACGTCTCTCAATTTTAAGAAAAAAATTATTTTTGGTGGCGAAAACAGTGAATCAGCGATTAATAGCGTCATTACTCCGGACAATACATTTTTAATTGCCTATAATAGCAATTCAAACACAGGAGAATATTCAGGTGCATATGGGGATTTTGATATTTATATAAAAAATTATGACTATACAGCAGATTGGTTATCTCAATATTTACGATTTGGTGGTTCAGGAGAAGATAAAGTTTTTGGTTTATCTAAAAAAAACATGGGAGGCTATTTAATTTCAGGTAAAACAAATTCAACTAATGGTGATTTTACAATAAATTCCGGAGAATTTGATGGTTTTGTAATAAATTTAACTCCGACATATACAAAAGCATGGGCTAAAACTTTTGGTGGATCTGATGACGACTATATTATTAAATCTTTTCAATTACAAGATGGCAATATAATTATTTTTGGATGCACCTTATCTAATGATTCATACTTAAACAGCAATCATGGAAACTATGATGTATGGATAGCAAAATTAAATTCTATGGGAGATTTGATATGGTCTAAATGTTTAGGAGGATCTTTAAATGATTATTTATTTTCAATATTTAAAATTGATAATGACAGGTTTGTGATTACAGGATATTCAAATAGTATTGACGGCGACTTCGTTTTTGTTGCCAAAAATAATGATAATCAAAGAGTAAGTCATTATTTTGGATTTATATGTGTTATTGATTCCAATGGGGATATTATTTCTGGTACCTCAATTGGTTTTGCTAATTCAGATACATATATAACTTCTGCCAATGTTATTAATGATTTGGAATTCGAGATTTTTGGTACAGTAACTACTCCTACAACCTCAAATCCATTATATGCATATTTTAACAACTCATTTTTACCAGATTATGAAAATATAATTGATTGGATAACAACAGAAGATGTTTATAATTGCAATATCAATGGAATTAATTACACTGTAATGCCTACCAATACTGCGGAATTGCCCGGGTTTCATGGCAATGTAGATGTTTTGGTTTTAAAATCTAAATTACATGATATAGGCCATAACTTTACTGAAATTATTAAAAGAATAAATATTCATCCTAACCCTGTTAACGACAAAATATTTATGGAAAACTCAAATTATTACGATGGTTGCGAATATAATATAATGACAATTAATGGTGAATTGTTATTATCAGGAAAAATCAGTAGCAATTATATTGCTGTAGATATTCTTCAACCTGGAAATTACTTTTTGTCAATCAAAAAGGACCAAATAATTTATTTCGAGAAATTTCTTAAAATAAAATAATTCAAAAATTTTTACAACTAATTAACAATTTGTTAAAAAAAACTTTTGAAATTTAGCTAAATTTGTTTTATCATTGCATTGTTATTTAAGGGAGTCCGAAAACTTTATAGAGTAGGCAAAATTTAAAATTTTAAGTTATGGCAGAAGAAAAACCTGTACAGAAAAAAATGGTTATGGCATTAATTTGCTGGTTCGCAGGATCATTAGGTATCCACAGACTTATGATGGGATACAGCAATTGGTGGTTAATGTTGATTACTTTAGGTGGTTGCGGTATTTGGACATTATATGATTTAATAATGATCCTGACCGACAAAATGCCTATGGCAGACGGAAGACCATTAGAAAAGTAAAACAAAAAGGGTAATTTTTTACCCTTTTTTTAACAAAAAAATCAAACACTTAAATAAAATAATATGGCAAATAAATTTTGTATACAGTGCGGTGCACAAATTCCAATGGAAGCTCAAGTATGTCCTGTTTGCGGTGCCCCACAACCTGTTGTAAATCCAGACCCACAACAACCAATGTCTAATAATCAAACATACAATCAACAAGGAGCTCCAGTTTTAAATCCCCCTAAAGAAAAAAACAACAGCTTTGATATTAGGAGTAGTTTCTATGTTTACTGGGATTCATGGATTGGCAAGATTCTATACAGGTCATGTACTTCTTGGTATATTGCAGTTAATTACTTTCGGTGGTTGTGCAATTTGGACAATAATTGATATAGTAATGATTGCAAATGGAAGTTTTAGAGATAATGAAGGAAGACCACTCAAAGATTAATCGTATTTTTTTGATTATACTTAAATATTTACGAAAACATTTTCTACTAAGTGCAATTGCAGTTTATTATTTAATTGGTTTTGCACTATATTATTTGGCAAAAATAGATATTTTAATTCCGTGTATTTATTATTCAATTTTTAATATTCGATGTCCCGGATGCGGGTTGACGAGGGCTTTTATGGATTTGTTGCAATTAAATTTCGCCGAGGCATGGCAGCACAACCCATTAATTTTTATAGTTTTTCCCGGGTTGTCGTATTATGTTATTAAAGATTTCGTTGGTTTTGTAAAAGAGCATAAAGAAAACAATAAATAAAATTTTATCATTCTCTAATCCAAACATTTAAAATCTCTCCCACATACATAGTGTGAAAATCTCTTGTTGGATATACTTTAGCAGGAATTTTCTCATCAACAAAGTCATCTTCTTTAATCTTTGTGGCATACAATTTTTTGCACTCTATGATTATTCTGGCTTCGGCAAAAGCTACAGACCCATTATCAGTTTCTATGGCAGTGAGTTGTTCATAATTCATTTTGTCAAAATTTCTACCTGAAACAGTCCCCATTTTTGATAAAATTTCACGATTATTTTCATCAAAAAAACACAGGGTGTAATAATCTTCTCTTTCGGTAAATTTATGTGTATATCGCTGTGGACGGACAAAAATAAAAGAAACAGGTTTTTCCCATAGCCATCCCAAAGCTCCCCAACTCGCTGTCATCATATTGTAATCATTTATTTTGCCGGCCGTAATCAACATCCAATCTTTACCTATCAACTTAACAGCATTTTCGTTTAATGCTTCCCAGTTTGTTTTTTTTAAATCTCTCATATTAACTATTTTATTTTGAGAATTGCACGAACTTGAAATTAGAATATTAATTACAATGAAAAAAACTATTTTGATTTTTGTTTTTATCACTTTCATGTTTTATTTGTTTTTTCAAAAATACTTATTTTCTGATTAATACAAAATCTTTACTTGTTTTTGGTAACCAAACAATTTTTAAAAATTTAGAATTTTTCTAAATTTTTATTCTATAAACTTTTATAATAAAATTTTTGTTTATTTAGCAAAAAGCATTTTTAATGAAATTTTCAGCTGCAATTCTTACGGGAGGTTTAGGTAGCAGAATGAACGGAGTGAATAAGCCAGAATTAATTATTGGCAATAAATCAATTATTTCACGACAAATAGAAATTATAAAACAGATATTTGATGAAATTTTAATTTGTGGTAAAACATCCGAAAGTTTTAATAATTTGCCTGTTTATCCTGATATATATCAAGGGATAGGTCCGGTGTCCGGAATTTATAGTGCTTTAAAGTATTCAAAAAATCCTTATGTATTTATTTTATCGGGAGATATGCCTTTTATTGATAAAAACTTAATTACTGAAATGATTAATTTTACAAAATCAAATCAAGAAAAAAAAAATATGAGGCTATAATTCCCCATTACGATGGTAAAATTGAACCTTTACACAGCATTTACAGCATAAATCTTTTATCAAAAATTAAAAATAATATCAGTTTGAAGCAGTACAGTGTTAGAAAAATTTTTGATAATGAAAATGTTTTTAAATTTTTTATAACTTTACCATACAAACCAGAAAAAGTGTTTTTTAATGTTAATCTTAAATCTGAATATTTAAAAGCCATTGAATATGCAAAGTCTGAATTTAAATTTAATTAACGAAATTTTAAAGAAATATCCTCAAAAAAAGGAATATCTTATCAATGCACTTCATGAATTACAAAATTCACATCCGCATAAATACATTGATGATACGATAATGGACGCGTGCTGTAATCATTTTAAACTTACAAAATCACAAGTGTATGGAGTTGTTACATATTATACAATGTTTAATACTAAACCACAAGGGTTAAACGTCATTTATGTTTGTAATTCTCCAATTTGCAGCAATATGGGTAGTGAAAATATATATGATTTTTTAAAACAAAAACTAAAAATTAACAACGATAATATATCCATAGACGGGAAATTCAGTCTTCAAAAGGTTGAATGTCTGGGTAGATGTGGAAAAGCCCCTTCAATAATGATAAATAGGGATATTTTCACGGGAATGACAATTGAGAAAATAGAAGAAATAATATCAAAATATTAAAACCAGAAATGATGAAAAGTTTTCCATTAATTTCACTTGCACGAAGCGGAAAAGTAAATCCAAAATCAATTGATGATTATATAAAAACAGGAGGTTTTGAGGCAATAAAAAAACTATCCACATTGTCTCCGGAAACAGTACTGGACGATATAGAAAAGTCAGGATTACGCGGGCGAGGCGGAGCCGGATTTCCTACGGGTTTAAAGCAAAGATTTACAAGTTCATCATGTCTTTCTTGTGAAAAACGTTTTGTTGTTTGTAATGCCGATGAAGGAGAACCCGGCACTTTTAAAGACAGAATGATAATGGAAACAGACCCTTTTCTTTTGATTGAAGGGATGATTATAGCTGCATTTGCAATTAAAGCCACCAACGCTTATATTTATATTCGCGGCGAATACTATACATCAATTGAAAATCTTGAGAATGGAATAAAACAATGCTATGATAGAGGTTTTCTGGGGAAAAACATCCTTAATACCGGATTAAATCTTGAAATGGAATTATTCAAGGGAGCTGGCTCATATCTTTGCGGAGAAGAATTAACACTTCTCGAAAGTCTCGAAGGGAAAAGAGGTTATCCCCGAATTAAACCTCCATTCCCTGCGGAAAAAGGTTTGTGGGGCTATCCTACTCTTGTAAATAATGTAGAAACATTTTCTCATCTCCCATTTATAGTTACGCATGGTTATAAAGAATATGCAAAAATAGGTACCACGGAATCGAAAGGCACTAAACTTTTTTGCGTCAGTGGAAATGTAAATAAGACCGGTGTTTTTGAATTACCATTAGGTATAACATTGAGAGAATTGATTTTTGATATTTGCGGTGGCATGAAAAACGGGTTTGAATATAAAGGAGCTTTACTCGGCGGAGCTGCCGGAACATTTGCAGATAAATCAATTATTGATATCCCCCTCTCTTATGAAGCACTTAAAAAAGAAGGACTTACACTAGGTTCAGGAGCTGTTATTGTTGTTGATGATAAAACTGACTTAAAGAAAATGATGAAAAGCATACTGCATTTTTTTAAACATGAATCCTGCGGTAAGTGTGTTCCATGTCGTATTGGGACGAAATTACTTTTAGACGAAATTTCAAAACAAAATCCGGCAAAAATTGATATGAATTTTTTATCACAAGAATCGGAATACATGGCAAAAACCTCCCTTTGCCCCTTAGGACAAAGTCCCGTATTACCAATTAAATCATATATTAGATTTTTTAAAAACTTTCAATAACATGGAAAAGACTGTGAAGATAAAAATTGATGGTAAAGAAATTTCAGCTCAGGAAGGAGCAAATTTACTACAAGTTGCAAGAGACAATGGTATTAATATACCTGGTCTATGTTATCACAAAAAATTAAGTCCTACCGGAGCTTGTCGTTTATGCGTTGTAAAAATTGATAATACTCCAGGATTGATAATGTCCTGCACCGTAAGGATAAAAGATGGAATGAATATTACAGCTTTTGACGAAGAAATTGAAAATAATCGCAAGCATACTTTAGCATACTTATTGGCTGAGCACAACGAGGAATATGATGGTTCTTATGAAGATGAATTAAGACCTTTAATAAAACATTACGGATTAGAAAAACCTGAGGATCGTCCGATAAAATCAATCTGGCAGAGTATTCCAAGAGTTATTGACGACTCCTCCCCAGTTTTGATATATGATTCATCTAAATGTATTAAATGTTTCAGATGTATAAAAGCCTGCGAAGAAGTTCAGGGTAAATCTGTTTTGAGTTTTGCTGATAGAGGTATATCGAAATACATTGTTGCAGGTTACGGATTTTGGAAAGAAAGCGAATGCGACGGATGTGGAGAATGTATTCAATTATGTCCAACGGGAGCAATAGTTGAAAAGCCTTTTAAAGGCGAATTTCATGTGGAAAATGTTGATAAAAAAGTTATTACAACATGCCCATACTGCGGAGTAGGTTGTCAATTAGAGGTTTTTGTTAAAGATAATAAAATTGTGAGATGCGATGGACATGAAGGAGTTTCTCCAAATGACGGAAGACTTTGTGTAAAAGGACGGTTCGGATATCAATATGCCAATGACAGAAAACGTCTTACACATCCATTAATAAAACGAAACGGCAAATTCGAAAAAGCTAGCTGGGACAAAGCTCTTGATTTGATAGCCAGCAAATTTACTGAAATAAAACAAAAATACGGAAATCAAGCTTTGGGAGGATATTCATCAGCTAAATGCAGCAACGAAGAAAACTATATTTTTCAGAAATTCATCCGTATAGCTTTTGGCAATAATAATGTAGATTATTGCACTCGATTATGCCATGCTTCTACTGTTACCGCAATGTTAAAACAATTTGGTGATGGTGCTGGGAGTAATTCAATAGAAGATTTTGAAACTACAGATTGTCTGTTTGTTATTGGAAACAACATTATTGAAACACACCCTATAACAGCAACTTATGTAAAAAGAGGTAAAGCTCGCGGTCAAAAGATAATTGTAGTAGATCCTAAATGGACACCTTTGGTGAAATATGCAGACATCTGGTTGCAACCTCGACTTGCTACTGACGTTGCCTTGCTTAACGGCTTAATGCATATCATTATCAAAAACGGATGGATTGACAAATATTTTATAGAATCCAGAGTGGAAAACGGAATGCAGGCTTTTGAAGAGCTTAAGAAACTAACAGATAAATACACTCCTGAATATACCGAAAAGATTACAGGAGTTCCTGTCGCAAAACTTGAAGCAGCAGCAAAAATGTATGCAACAGCACCAACAGCCATGATTGCAACAGGAATGGGCATGAGTCAACAAACCGTTGGTACAAACAACGTTTTTTCATTAATCAATATGTGCTTGATTACCGGAAAGATTGGTCGGGAACGTTGCGGATTAAATCCTCCCAGAGGTCAAAATAATGTTCAGGGAGCTACAGATGTTGGCGCTAGTCCGGTTAATTATCCCGGATATATTCCTGTAAAAAATGATGAAAATCGCAAGCGAGTTGCAGAAATCTGGAATGTTCCTTATGAAAGTCTTGATCCGAATCCCGGATTAACAACACTGGAAATTATGGATGCTGTTTACGACGGTAAAATAAAAGCTTTGTATATAATGGGAGAAAATCCTGTAATTACTGACCCTAATCAAAATCATACTATTGAAGCTCTCGAAAAGGTCGAATTTCTTGTTGTACATGTAAACAGTGACAGAAGAGTCTTACGACTTCGTAAAGCTATTGAATCTCCGGGCGAAGCTATGGATGATTGGAAAATTATCATAGAAATTGCAAAAAGAATGGGCGTGAATATAGGAAATTATCAAGATGAAGAGCAAATCTGGAACGAAATTCGGGAAGCCGCTCCGATATTTAGAGGTATTAGTTACAATAGAATCGAAAATGAAGGATTGCAATGGCCCTGCTATGATGAAAACGATCCTGGTCAAAGAACACTATTCCTCGAAAAATTTAATACTCCTTCAGGAAAAGCTATAATTATACCTGTTGATTATACTCCTCAAAGCGAAACCTCTAACGAAGAATATCCAATCGTATTAAATTCAGGGAGATTGCTTTATCAATATCATTCAGCCACCTTGTCCCGGAAGAGTGATTTGTTGAACGCATACTCAAATGAAGCCTATATAATTATCAATCCTAATGATGCAGAAAGACTTGATATAAAAGACGGAGATATGGTAAACGTAATTTCTCCGAGAGGCACAATAAAAACAAAGGCATATGTTCGTGCGGAAGTTCTAACTGGTGAAGCCTTTATGCCCTGGCACTTCCACGAAGCTCCGGTAAATGCTCTTACACGAAACGAAAAAGATCCCATGTCCAAAATTGCTCCTTTTAAATATTCAGTTGTTAGAATAGAGAAATCTGCTGAAATCTGATAATAATAAAAATTAATATTGAAATATTTTTTCATTTTTCTAATACATGTTTTTTGTGTGTCATTTAAAATTGTTACAATATTTATTAATTTTCCTGACAATCAAATCGAAACAAACTTTTTAAGTTCAATATTATTTAGGGTTCTGTTATATTAAGTAAAATATTATTTGGGATTAATATCATTTATCTCTTTATATTTGAGTACATAAAAAAGTCTTTATATAGACATTGACATTACACATAATTCATTGCAACAATAGGGTCCAACTTTGCAGCTGAACGTGCCGGAGCAAAACCTGCGATTATACCTATTACAACTGACAATAAAGTACCCACGATGATATTATTTAAACTTAAAACAAAATTTAATGGAGTTAAATTTCGTGCTATTAACATCAAAATCCAAACAAATATAATTCCGGAAAGACCTCCTAAAAAACTTAAAAATGTTGATTCTGTAAGAAATTGAAATAATATCAGATAAGATTTTGCTCCTATAGCTTTTTGTATTCCTATCTCGCGGGTTCGTTCTTTAACACTTACAAACATAATGTTTGCTATTCCAAAACCACCGACCAAAATAGAAAAACCTCCTATAATAAGACCTGCAAGGTTTATTATTCCAAAAATATTATCAAGACCTTTGCTTATTAAACTTGCCTGATTGAGAGCAAAATTATCTTCTTCGCCAGGCTTCAATCTTCGTATGGAACGCATGATTATAGTTAATTCATCCTTCAACTCTTCGGCAGTGATGTTTCCTTTTGCTGAGACCACTATAAAAGGATTTAACTGGTCTGAATTAATATTAAAGATATTTTTTCCATATTCAATCGTTACCATTGCTATTTCATCCATGCTGTTATTAACACCCGATTGTCCTTGCTTTTTTGTTACGCCAATTACTACAAGAGGTTTTCCCCCTATTTTTATTTCTTTTCCGATTGGATCAGTATCTCCAAAGAGTGATTTCGCAATTTCATATCCTAAAACAGTAACGTTTTTGCCGGTTTTGCTTTCGATTTGAGAGAAATATCTTCCTTTTTCAATTTCAAAAGGGAATATTTTTATATAGTCATCATCAGCTATAAGAATACCTGCATTATCATAGTTTCTATTTTTATATTCAATGTTTCTGTTTGTAGAAGCTGCAAAAACAATATAATCTGCAATTTTTGTTCGTTTCCTTATAAATTCTGCTTCCTGATATTTAGGCACAGGACGGTTTAAATATTTCCACCATGGATAATCACTGCTAAACGACCAAGGCCACTTTTGAATGTATATTGTATTGCTGCCTAATGTGCTTACATTTTCCCGAATGCTACGCTCAAGACTATCAATGGTTGCAGCTACCGAAATAATACAAAAAATTCCGATTGTTATTCCCAAAACAGACAAAAAAGTTCTTAACTTATTATTTTTTAATGAATCATAAGCAATGTTTATACTATCAAAAATAAGCCTTAAAATATTCACTGTTTGATTTTTTACAAATTTAGTTATAATCAAATTGATTGTAAACTTATTTTATTAAATAAATGTTAAACTATGTAATCTTAATTTAAATACATTTTTACTTTACAATTCTTTGTCTTTTATAAAACATAATTTTTATGACATTTAATATCATCAATAATTTTAATATATTCAAATTATATTTAATTTTGTTGCTGTATGGAAAAATTCAAAACATATTCAATCGCAATTCCTCTATTATTATTTTTAGACGGAACTATTATGCAACTTATTTTCGGGAAGTTTCCTATCAACAGCTTTAGATTTCCTGTTAATTTTACATTAATTTTCGCTTTACTCATAATATTAGCCTTGGTATTCATTTTTTATAAGACAAAAACCATTGTTAAATTTCTGTCTTCAGGTTATGCGGCACTAAGTTCAATACTTTTTTTTATTTTCCATGTCATTATAATGGTAATATTTTCCCAGAATGATCATTATTCCGGATTTTGGGGGGCAATTGGATTTCACAAGATAACAGAAACTTGGAGTTATGCATATTCAAGTTTATATCTACTGCTGAGTTTAGGCATGGTAAGTTTTCGCCGACTCACTCCTTTTAACACCCGAAACATATTCTTTTATTTTAATCATTTTGGTTTGTGGATTGTTATTGCATTTGCAAGTTTAGGGCAAGCCGACAAACTAAAACTTTTTATTTCGGTGCCGGAGAATGATATAGTTTGGTTTGGGACAGATTCTGATGGAAACTTTCATGAAATAGATTTTGCCATCAAGTTGAATAAGTTTAATCTTGCTTTTTATTCTCCTCAACTTGCAATATTGGACGACAATGGAGAATTATTGAAAGTTAAAGAATTTCATCCTGTAGATTTCGTTAAAGATACAGAAATAAAATATAAAAATTTTAATTTCAAATGCCTCGATTTATATGAAGATGCCATAATATTTAAAGATTCTGTTGTTTTTATTGATGATCTACCAGAAAAAACATGGTTAGGAACTGTTGAAATTAGTAATAAAAGTAGAAAAGATACTGTGTATTTAAGTACTGCAACATCATTTCATCCTCCAAAAATTGAAAAATTGGGAAAAAATCTTAACTTGATATTACTTCCATCCGAAGCAAGTTACTTTGGTTCAAAAATTGAAATTTATACTGAAAAAGATTCAAAACCAGGAAAATTCATAATTGAAGTAAATAAACCACTCAAACTTGGAAATTGGACAATTTATCAAAACTCTTACAAGAAAAATCCGGGAAATGTAAATTATATTTCTATTTTCTCAGCAGTTTATGACCCATGGATAAAAATTGTTTATGTGGGAATAGTGATGATGTTAATCGGTGCAATTTATCTGATTTTTAGTAGAAAAAAAGAGTTTAAGAAATGATTTGGCAAATTCTAAACATAACATTCATAATTTTTGTGTCTCTTTGGTTAGTCGGAACAATTTTTCTTTTTTTTAATAAAAACAAAATTAAAACGACAAAAATATCTTTGATACTTCCAGGAATAGCTAATTTGATATTACTTACTTTTATTATTCTTTACTGGATCGAAATAGAACGTCCCCCTTTAAAAACTATGGCTGAAACACGATTATGGTATGCTATGTTTGTATCGTTGATAGTATGGGTAATTTTCATAAGAACAAAATCAAAACCTTTATATCTGCTGGGATTTATAATGTCAACAGTTTTTTTGTTGGTTGATCTTATTCATCCTGAATACCAAACAAAGAATTTAATGCCTGCTCTTCAAAGCCCGTGGTTTATTCCTCATGTAGTTATTTACATGATTTCCTATGCTGTTCTTGCGGCTGCCTGTTTAACAACCTTAATAGGTTATTACAATTATTTGAAGTCTAACACCATAGACCATGAAAATCTGAGACTTGCCATGAATCTTGTTTATCCGGGTTTTGCACTGCTAACTATAGGAATGCTGCTTGGTGCTGTATGGGCAAAAATAGCCTGGGGCGATTATTGGTCGTGGGATCCAAAAGAAACATGGGCTTTACTTACCTGGTTGTTTTACATGCTATGCATACATCTTGACTACTCATTCCCCAACAAAAGAAAAACACTTATGTTTTTATTGGCATTTTCGTTCATAGTTTTGATAATTACCTGGTTAGGAATAAGATATTTTCCAAATGGAATGAGCAGCATTCATGTGTATGGAAATTAATTCCGAATTTACATAAGTTATGATATAAATCTATTTATGTAGAGATATTTACTTTGGTTGTTTACTGAAAAATAATTTTCAAATAAAAATATAATATCTAAGATATCCTCATTAAAAAGATAAAACTAAAATAACTCTAAGTTTACAAAATTTTATAAAAAGAAATTTTTGACTTTTAAAGTTAAAGATTTTATAAATCTACAACTGACTTTGCAAAAAAATTCATTTGTTAAACAATTACAACAAAATTAGTCATCTCTCAAACCAATAATTTTTCATAATTCCTTATAAAATCGTTTTCTCCAACAGCAATAAAACTTCCCAATAAATGATTCTTATAAGAATAAGTAATTTCATTAAAATTATAATAATCGAATACGTTTCCTCCGGCTGCTTTTAAAATTGTATGACCTGCTGCGATATCCCAAGTATTGATTTTTCCTTTACGAAGATATAAGTCTGCATAGCCTTCTGCTAATAAACAAAATTTTAAGGAACTCCCTACACTTTCAACTTCTGAATTTCTGAACGCTTTTCGTATTCTATCTATTATGATTTGAGTTTCTTTGTTCAAATGAGATTTAGAACATAAAATTTTCAAATGGTTTGAAATACTATTAACGCGAATTTCATTTTTATTGCCGTTTTCAGTGTTAATTTTATAAGCACCTATCTCAATATCTGCATAATATAACAAGTTTAATGCAGGAGCATAAACTGCTGCTTTGTCAACTTTATTGCCTGTTATCAACGCAATATTTACAGTAAATTGAGGGTCAGATTTTATAAATTGCTTTGTTCCATCAATGGGATCAACCAGCCAAAAGCTTTCAGAATTTGTATTTTTTATTTGTGTTACAGACTCTTCACTGATTATAGGTAAATATGTTTTGCTTAAATTTCTTAAAATAATCTCATTAGCTGCGACATCTGCGGAAGTTAAAGGAGATTCATCTTCCTTAAATTTTAATTCATAATTACTGTTATAGTATTTTAACACCTCCTTGCCAGCATCAATAATAGTATTAATTATTAAGTCGTTAATATTCATAATTACTCGGTTCTTATCACATTTGTTGCTGAAGCCTGAGCAAGAGGCATTACAACTAAATCGTTTATGCATACATGAGGCGGAGTGTTTAGCAAATATAATATTATATCTGCAATATCTTCTCCAACTAACGGATTTAGCCCTTTGTAAACATTATCGGCTTTTTTATTATCTCCATGAAATCTTACAGTTGAAAACTCGGTATTTACCATACCGGGAGCTATTTGTGAAACTTTAATGCCATAAGGCAAAAGATCTATTCGCATAGCTTTGGTTAAAGCTTCAACGGCATGCTTGGTTGCACAATAAACATTCCCGTTTGGATAAACTTCTTTTCCTGCAATAGAGCCTATATTGATAATATATCCTTTTTTTCGATTAACCATTTGAGGTGATACGAGTTTTGTAATATATAATAAACCTTTTACATTAGTATCAATCATTATTTCCCAGTCATCGAGACTACCGTTGTGAATTGGGTCTAACCCGGAAGCTAAACCGGCATTGTTTATCAGTACATCTATTTGTTTGAATTTTTCAGGCAAAGAATCTATAGCTTTCTTAACTTCATTAAATTCCCGTATATCAAAATTTAATATACAAACATCAGTTCCGTATTCTGATTGCAAAAAATCACTGAGTTTTTGGAGTCTTTCTTTTCTTCTGCCCGTAATGATTAATCTGTATTTGTTTTTTCCGAGGAGTTTTGCAGTAGCCTCTCCTATTCCGCTGGTAGCACCGGTAATTAAAACAGTATCTTTCATAAATTTATTATTTTGTCAAAATTAGGCCAAAATTACGAAAATAAAAAAACCGCAGTTAATTCTGCGGTCATAATTTTATCCGAAGATATGCCTTTTTGCTGCAACATATTCTTGCGGACTGATAAATATTTTGGTATCAGGCATAATGGTATATCCCATACCATCGGGATTATATTTCTCAAAGAGTTCAACGATTTTTCGTGCATAATCCATTACGTCAATATCTTCGAGAAGATTTAACTCGCGTACATTAATAAGTTCATCTTCTTTAAAAGAATAACATGCATTACTCTGCTGTGTATTAAGAGTAACCTGTCCAAAATCTTTAAAGTGATTACTCAAATTTTTGAGCATCAATTTAAAGTGCATTGTGTGATTAACATTCAAATATACCGAGTTAACAAATCCAATTTTGTGCTCTTTACAAAGTTTTTCAAATTTTTGAATCCAATACCAATATCTTGGATTATCTTGATGAATAAATGGAAATATATTGCAGCTTAAATTATAATCACAGTGTCCAAAAGCAACATTTTTAAATTTCGGATGCTTAAAACTTATTATTTCTTCCATATTGGAGAATCCGTCATTACTTTCGATGATTGGAATTACTTCATCAAATCTTATATCCTGATTATCTTCGATAAAATTTTGTAAAATCTGAAGATTATGACAATTTGATAAAAAAATGCATCGGATTTTTATGTCACCTAGAGCACGAAGAGCTTGAATATCATCATAATAACGGTTATTTCCAAATTCGTTAATTCTAAATCCCAGCCAGCTTTTCAGGATTTTTACTTTATGTTTATTAATTAAATTGACAACCTTTTCTCTGTAATTAGCTTTATAAGCATTTGTATCATTTTTTTTAAAGTCAATTATACTATCTTCAAAATCAAAACAAGATACAGTATTTTGTTCGGCAAGTTGGCGATGAAATTCTACAAAAGAATCCTCTTTGAATTTAACGAATTGGTAGGCTGTAATCATAATTTTTCGGTTTTTTCAAGATTTTTATGAAAGTATTTTAATGCTAATAACGATAGCCTGTAAGCTATATAAATTAGTACAGGCCACATTCCTAAACTAATTATTTCTTTTAAATATTCCATAGCACAAAGTTATAAAATTATTTTAATATGTTTTTTCATTTGGATTATTAATTTCTTCCTGAGTAATTTTAAATTTGTTAATTTGCCTCCAAGTTATAATTATAACGGCTAAAACTACCGGTACCAGCAATGAAACGATGCTCATGACTTTCAGTGTAAAAAAGCTGGAACTTGCTTTATGTATAGTTAAAGAACTTTGCAAATCAAACGATGAAGGATAAAAAGCTGTATTATTATATCCAGCCAAAAGCAAAAGAGATAAAACTGTTAATACAACCCCCGGAGCAACATACCAAAAATTCATATCACAAGATTTTTTCAGAAACAAAGCTCTGATAATTCCAAAAAGTACAGCCAATACACCTATAAGAAACATCACCAAAATTAACGGCATATCCAGAAAATTATTCAAATACTTTGTTTTTTGCATAAAAACTACACCATTTTCATCAACGGCAAATCCATCCATAATCAAAAGTCTTATGACAAATGCAAGGAAAAATACAAGAAAAGGGATAGTGTTTATCAAAAGTTTTTTTCGTATTCTATCAGTTATAGGTTGATAATCAATAGTAAGCTTAAAATACAAAAGACCCATAATTCTTGCCAAAAAGAAAACTGCTAAACCAAGGCTAACATTATGCCAATTTAAGACAGCTTCTAGTCCGCGTGTTTCATTTGCCCATGTTACTCTCTTAAAGACATCTATTGAGAACTCCGATCCATTAAAAAATGTACCAACAACAGTACCCAACAATAATGTGCCGAAAAGACCATTTAAAAACAACAAAACTTCAAAAAATTTAGGTCCAAAAACATTCCCTTTTTTACTTCTAAATTCGTATGAAACAGCTTGAATTGTAAATGCCAATAACAAAGCAATCCATGCCCAGTAAGCACCACCAAAACTTGTAGAATAAAACAAAGGAAAAGATGCAAAAAAGGCACCTCCAAATGTAACAAGAGTAGTAAATGTAAGCTCCCATTTCCGACCAAGAGTTGTTACTAACATTTTTCGTTCGGTGTCGTTTTTTCCAATTTCATAAATAAGAGTTTGACCTCCTTGAACAAACATTAAAAAAACTAATAATGCTCCTAACAACGACACTATAAAATACCAGTATTGCTGTAAAAATAAATATGATATTTCTGCGGTAATCATGACTTTTTCCTCCTATTTTTTATTTTATTGCAGAATTTGATGGACCTTGTTTGATAAATTTAATCATAATACTAACCTCTGTAATTAAAAGAGCAGTGAAAATGAATGAGAAGATCCAGAAAGTTGTTTGAACAGCAGTACTGGAAATCTTTGTTACACCCGCACCCACAGTCATTAAATCCTGAATAATCCATGGCTGACGACCAACTTCGGCAACAATCCACCCGGCTTCGGTTGCAATAAATGCTAATGGAATTGAAATAATACCTAGAATATACAAAGGTTTTCCCCATTTTATCTTATCAATTTTGTTTTTAAGAGTGAGCCAACCGTAAACAAGGAAAATAAGAACAAATAAAAATCCAAGAAAAACCATTATATGAAAACTGTAGAATATCATAGGTACGTGTGGAATAATATCTTCTGGTTTTTCAACATAAGAGTAACCAATATGATTAAAATTTGCTTTTAAAATTTCTAATTGCAAATTTGCTTCTTCCATATTCCCAATTTCTTTGGCTTCCTTATATTTAATAAGTGAATTCATTGCCAGAGTCCCTTTCATTTTGCGTTCTTCAAAAGAAGGTACTCCTCTTTCTGGATTTCCATACACTAAATCGTTAATTCCGGGGATAAATGTCTTTGTATCGAAATTTATTAAATAACTTAACACACCTTTAAAACCAATTTTAAACAAAAATGGATCCTCATTATTATCAAAAGTCTTTTTGGGATTCAAAATACCAATTCCTATAAACTCAGCATTTTCTCCACCCTGATACAATCCTTCCATTGCAGCAAGTTTCATTGGCTGATGTTTTGAAACTTCTACAGCAGAACCATGTCCTGTAAAGATCAATGCTGAAATGGAAATTATACCAAAAACAGATGCAATAACAATGCTTCGTTTTGCTAAAAGTAGTTCTCGTTTTCTAAGAATAAAATACGAACTTACTCCAATTACAAATAACGAGGCTAATGTATATCCGCTTGTAACTGTATGCAAAAATTTATTTATGGCTACCGGTGAAAACAGTACTTGCCAGAAATTCACCATTTCGTTACGTGCAGTGTCGGGATTAAATTCCATTCCGGCTGGATATTGCATCCATGCGTTAGCAACAAGAATCCACAAGGCAGACAAATTAGCTCCTAAAGCAGTTAACCAGGTTGCAGTAAGATGGAATTTTTTACTTACTTTATTCCACCCAAAAAACATCACTGCAATAAAAATTGTTTCCATAAAAAAGGCCATAATGCCTTCAATCGCTAAAGGAGCACCAAAAATATCCCCAACAAACCATGAATAATTAGACCAGTTGGTGCCAAATTCAAATTCAAGGATTAACCCTGTTGCCACTCCAACCGCAAAATTAATCCCAAAAAGTTTCATCCAGAATTTCGTAATACGTTTCCATTCTTCATCGCCTGTTTTAACATAAATTGTTTCCATAATGGCAATGATGAACAAAATTCCCAGCGTTATTGGAACAAAAATCCAATGGAACATCGCTGTTAATGCAAATTGTGCCCTTGACCAATCTACTAGCGATGGATCAATGTTTAGAAATAATTGTGTCATTTTTTGAAATTTTAATTAGTTCATTAATAACATGTTCACTTCTCTCTTTATCTGTTTTAAAATTTGTTTTTAAAAAATTAGGGAAAAACAATGAACGAACAATAACAAAAACAATAAAACCTTTTATAAGAATTATTGTCCACATTAACCTACCCCATTTGGGCATATTCTTAAATCCTTCGTAATAAAAAAGCCAGATTTTTTTTAATATGTTCATTTCTATTTAGGTATTTATATGCAAATATACTATAATGATTACATATAACCAATTAATTTTTATTTTTTTTTAAAAAATGTAACGAATCTCCCCTCAAACCATATCCAACATCATCACCTGCATTTTGAATATTTTTTTCAAGATCTTTTATATAGTTGTCGGTTTCAGGAGCAATCTGAGGCTTTCCTTTGTATAGATTATAACTTTCATGATATTTAACGGGAGTAATATTTGGCATAATTACATTTGCCCCAATTCTGATTGCTTCTTCCCTACCCATAGGTTTTATTGCTTGCAATGCAGTTACAGAAGCAATATTTATATCTTTCATAATTATTCTTAACAAGGCAATCATTTTCAATGTTAATTTATACCTTTTCTCAATTGGAAGCAGCAAATCTTTGTATTTATATAATGGAGTGTCTTCATGTTCAATATAAGGTCCCATACCGCACATGTCGATATCGAATTCTTGCATAAACATTAAGTCATCAGCAAGATCTTCTATAGTTTGAAAAGGAAGGCCTATCATTACCCCGGTTCCGGTCATATATCCCATTTTTTTTATGTTTCTTAAAGATTCTAGCCTATAATCGTAATTATGGAATTTATCATTCGGATGTATTTTATTAAAAAGTTCTTTATTTGAGGTTTCAATTCTAAGCAGGTATCTTTGAGCTCCTGCATTATACCACTTTTTATATGTTTCTTCTGTTTGCTCGCCTAAAGACAATGTTATTCCGGGTTTTATTTCTAATAAAGAACAGATAGATATTATCAATTTTTCGATTCTTTCAATGAATTCTTTGTCATTTCTTTCTCCTGATTGCAAAACTACAGATCCCCAATTTCTTGTTAAAGCATATTTTGCAGCGTTAATAACTTCTTCGTCCGTGGCATTATAGCGTTTTATCAACCTATTTTCTCTACGAATTCCACAATATAAACAATTTTTTGAGCATATATTCGACAATTCAATAAGACCTCTGAAGTATGTAATGTTACCAACATATTTTGCTTTTACATCTGCTGCTTTTTTAAATATTAATTCAGTTTCTTTATCATCAGCATTAAGAAGAATAAGAAGATCTTCTTTACTGAAACTCTGTTTTCTAAGGATTTCTCTAACATTAGACATATTAAATAAGATTCGAATGCGAGTATAAAAATATAAATTAATTTTCATTTTGAAAATTAATTATTAATTTTGTTGTTTAACTATATTTGTTGGGTAACCATAAAATTACGTAAAATGGACGATGGCCCGTATTTACAGAAAATGAATTATTAACCAAGCTGTAAGGCGGCCAATAATTATAGCTCCCTTACAGTTAAAAATGTAAGGAAGTATGGAAGATTTCAAAATCTTAGTGGATTTTTTTCAAGAATTACTTGAAAATCACGATTGGAAACGCATTAAAGAAGAGCTATCTAAACTTGATGACATTCAAATTGCAGATCTTATTGAGGAACTTCCCGAGGATGAAGAAATAATCATTTTCCGTTTATTATCAAGAAATCAAGCTAAAGAGGTTTTTCAACTTCTTGAATATGATAAACAAGAAGAGATAATAGAGAAACTTGCTCAAAACAGCAGAAGACTTGCAAACCTTTTGAACGACTTAGAGCCTGATGATCGTACTGCATTATTTGAAGAATTACCCGGAAAAATTGCTCAGCGACTTATTCAATTTCTTTCAACCGAGAATAAGAAGCTGACTCTGACTCTGCTAGGTTATCCGGAAGACAGTATAGGACGTCTCATGACTCCCGAATACATCGCTCTAAAATCTTATTTTACAATTGAGCAAGCCTTTCAACACATAAGAAAATACGGTAAGGATAGTGAAACATTAAATGTTATTTATGTTGTTGACAAAGATTGGAGACTCCTTGATGATATTAAAATCAGAGATTTAATTCTTGCCGAACCTTCACAGAAAATTGCAGACTTGATGGACGGTAAATTTGTAGCTTTAAACGTACTAGATGACCAGGAAAAAGCTATCGAAACTTTTAAAGACTACGATAGGGTTGCTTTACCGGTTGTAAATACAGAAGGTACACTGCTGGGAATTGTTACTTTCGACGATATTATGGACGTTGTGGAAGAAGAAACTACCGAAGACTTTCACAAATTTGGGGCTTTCAAAGATTCAATTTCTAATCCGCTTAAAGAAAACATTTTTATACTCTACAAAAGCAGAATAATTTGGTTATTTTCTCTAATTTTTGTTAACCTCTTTTCAGGAGCAGTCATTTCTCAATATGAAAGTGTGATCCAAAAAGTTGTTTCTCTTGTAATGTTTCTTCCCTTACTTATTGGAAGTGGTGGTAATGCAGGCTCACAAACCGCAACCTTAATGATTAGATCATTGGCTCTTGGAGAAGTTAAATTAGCAGATTGGTATAGAGTAATATTCAGAGAAATTTTAATCTCTCTATTACTTGGAATTTCAATGGCTATAGGAGTAGGTTTAATTGCAAGTATTAAAGCTCCGGGAATTATTTTTGTTGTAACCTTATCTATGATTCTTGTTGTTATAACAGGTAGTTTGATTGGTATTTTATTTCCATTTATTCTCACAAAACTAAAAATGGACCCTGCTACTGCGAGTGCCCCTTTGATAGCATCACTTGCTGATATTATCGGTGTAACAATTTACCTTAGTATTGCAAAGATTTTTTTAGGAATTTAGTTGTTTACAAATCTTATAATCATAGTTATAAAAGAAGGTTGCCTTTTGGCAACCTTCTTCATTTTATAGACTTAGGTTACTTTTTAATAAGTTTATATACATACTCATTTCCGTTAATTGAAAGTTTTAAGAAATAAATTCCTTCGCTGATACCAGAAATATTAACATCAAATCTTTCGGATTGTGGAACTATTTCTAAAACTTTTTGTCCCAGTGTATTAACTATACTGCCTTTTTCAACAGTTCCTGATATTTCTATTGTTATGTGATTATTGGCAGGATTAGGATAGACTTTCAAAATATCATTAGATACATTTACAAAAGTAGATGTTTCGACCAAAACACTTGAAGTTGCATAACATCCATGATAATCAATTACTGCAACAGAATATAAGCCTCCTGTTAAACCACTAATATATTCTCCCGACATTCCATTTGACCATGTTACTATATAAGGAGGTGTTCCTCCGTTAATAATTAATTCGATTGCACCATCAGAAGCACCTGAATAAGATTCCGGTGTTATTATAAATTCTAATTGAGGAAATGACCAAACAGTAATATAATTTTCAACAACTTTTATATCATTTCCATTATCATTTGATACTGTTAAACTTACAGTATATGAACCAGGAGTTGAATAAATATGAATAGGATTTTGTTCTGTAGAAGTTTCTCCGTCACCAAAATTCCAAAGCCATGAAGTAGGATTATTTTGAGATAAATCAGTAAACTGTACTGTTAAACTACCACAAGCCTGTGTTTGATTTGCAATAAAATTAGCTATTGGTTGTCCAAACACAGATTCCTGTGTAACTTCAATGCAATCAGATGCATAACAACCAAAATTATCCGAAACTGTAACGCAGTAATTGCCTGCAGTTAATCCTGTTATTGTATTTGTCTGCATTCCATTATTCCATAATATTGAAATCGGGACAACACCTCCTGTAACAATAACAGAAGCTGTTCCGTCATTTCCTGCTACACTTTCTTCAGTCATTGTCAAAACTATCTGAGGAGTAATTCCAATGGTAATAAAATTATTTTCTATATGAGTATTTGAACCGAATATATTAGATACTGTAAGACTTACTGTATATGTTCCGGGTTCATAATAAGTATGAACAGGATTTTGTTCTGTTGATGTTTGTCCATCTCCAAATTCCCAATACCAAGAGTTTGGATTATTATTTGATAAGTCCTCAAATTGAATGGTAAGATAATCGCAACCTGATGTTAACGATGCAGCAAAGTCCGCAACCGGACCAGCTCCTGAAGTATTGACTATAGCTGAAGTAGAGGCTGTACATCCGTTGAAATCAGTAACAGTAACCGAATATGCACCTCCTGTTAATCCTGAATAAATTATTATATTTTCTGTTGCATTAGTAATAACATTAGTATTCCATTCTCCTACAAATGGTTGAGTACCTCCTGTAATTGTTACGGTGATGCTACCATCATTAGCTCCTGCATTTGATTCATTTTGTACCGATGTTGAAAGTGTGAAAGCCGGATGTATGGTAACTATTGCAGAGCCTTGATTTCCCCAACAACCTTCGTTTGATCTTGCTCTGAAATAATATGTGCCACTTGCAGAAACTGTTTGCGATGTGGAAGGAGTTGTGGTACTAGTTCCGTTTGAAGTTGTTCCTTGCCAATAAATCGTTCCACCTGTACCACCGGTAGCTGTGAGAGTTATACTGCCACCACATTGAGTACCGCCGCCGCTCACAGTTACATCTCCAGGAACAGGATTAATTGTAATCATAGCAGAGCCTTGATTTCCCCAACACCCTTCGTTTGATCTTGCTCTGAAATAATATGTGCCACTTGCAGAAACTGTTTGCGATGTGGAAGGAGTTGTGGTACTAGTTCCGTTTGAAGTTGTTCCTTGCCAATAAATCGTTCCACCTGTACCACCGGTAGCTGTGAGAGTCATACTGCCACCACATTGAGTACCACCGCCGCTCACAGTTACATCTCCAGGAACAGGATTAATTGTAACCGTAGCAGACCCTTGTGGTCCCCAGCATGATGATCCAGCGAGTGCTCTAAAATAATATGTACCGCTTGCAGAAACTGTTTGAGACGTAGAAGGAGTTGTAGTACTAGTTCCGTTTGAAGTAGTTCCTTGCCAATAAATTGTTCCGCCAGTACCACCGGTTGCCGTTAGAGTCATACTACCGCCACACTGAGAACCACCACCGCTGACAGTGACAGCTCCGGGAACTTCATGTATTGTTGCAATAACAGGAGTTCTTACACTTACACATTCATCTCCATATAAAACCTTCCAATTGTAAAAATAGTAGTAATAATTAGGATCTCCTGCGTTTGTACCTGTAATTGACAACACTCCGGGTAAAGTATATGGAAAGTTAGTTCCTGTGTTATTCCGCCACAAATTAGGAGTTGATGTCCCACATTTTAATCGGTAATTCGATCCTTGAGGTATATCCCAATTCAAATTAACAGTATTAATCCCTGTTGTAAGATTTACGGTAATCGTTTGTAAAACTTGATCACTACTATTACGCAATTCAATAATTCTACTTCCTGCAGTACCGGAATTTACTTGTACAGAAACAAGTTTGAATGGTTTATATGCATCGAAAAGTAAATAATAAGCATTTGAAGCAGTATGATTGCTGCCATTTGTATTTATTTGAGTATTTCCGGCATCGTAAATTGCTTCGCTATATCCGGATTGTACGTAATAAGTTGTGGGTTGGGTGAAGTTTTGGGTCAATGTAGTACCGGTATATAAAAGATTTCCGCCTGTGGGAGCATCGTACCATTGTAATATATCTCCACCTGAAGCCGTCAAAGTTAATGTTGCTGCACCACATGATTCTGCACCTTGTGTTACAGGGCTTTCAACTAGATCTACAATAATATAGTCAGTAATAGTTTTTGTATCTGAACCATTTGCATTAGTAACAGTTAGAGAAACAGTATAAACTCCATCAGAATAATAAGTATGTTGCGGATTTTCCTCTGTAGAGGTATTTCCATCGCCAAAGTTCCACAAATATGAAATTGCATCCTGAGATAAGTCTGTAAATTGAATAATTCCATCACATGTAAAAGTTTTATTTGCTTGAAAATTTGCTACAGGAGCTCCCGGAATATATACATGAATATAGTTTTCTTTTAATTCATCACGTGTACATCCATTGCTAACAATTTGAAGATTAACATTATAATTTCCGGGATTTGCATAATTAACTACAGGATTTTGATTTGTACTTGTAGAAGGATTTCCACCATTAAATGTCCATAATCTACTGGAAACCGTTCCTCCCGAAGATTGGTCAGTGAAAGTAACGTTAGTACCAATGGGCACATTAACTTGAGAAGCAGTAAAATTAGGTGTAGCAACACCGGTTGGATACAATTGAACATCCAATCTTGTACTTTGATTATTTTGAACAGTTACGGTATATGTAACAGATTGGTATCCTGATTTAGAAAACGTTACATCATAGGTTCCCGCATAAATCGGACGATGGTAATTACCAACCGGAGCAAAAGAAAATACATGAGAATTATCTTTATCATGTCCTACAATTTCGACCTTAACCCCACTTAAAGGTTGCCCTGTACAAGCATCGGTAACAATTCCTCTGAAACCGTAAAGAACTTGTTCCATGTAATCTAACATTGCTTGCTTGTTATAAGTCCAGTGAGCATTAAGATATTCTACATCCAATTTTTTTGTATCTGAAAGTTCCAGAGTAACTTCCTTGATATAAGCAAAATAGTTCATCCAATCTTGTCTCGAACCATAAGCATAATACCAATCTGCCCCTTGTGTGATTCCTGTGTAGTTATAAGAACCGTCGTACATTTGTCCGGGACCGTCGAAATAAGAAGCTGGACTGTTGGCTCTAACATTATTCACATAAACAGTTGAAACATAATACCACCAATTATCATCCGGATGTGCATTTTCAACAGTTCTCCAGCAATCCCATGGATAGTTTATAAGTTCAGTTCCTCCATGAGTATTAGCTGACATAACAAATTGTTTTCCGGCTACATAGTCCATCATAATTTGAATTTCCGGTTGATTATCAACAGTACCACCTAGCACTTTAGGAAAATTTCTGTTTAAATCAACATTATTTTGATTGTTTCTGCGGGCATTCGCTATACTTGTATAAGTGCTTGATCCATAAAATGTGCCATCTGGATTAGCAAGAGGATTGATATAAATTTTAACATTATTAACCAAATTTGTAACTTGAGGATCTGTTCCATAATTTGAAAGTAAATAATCTGCTAATCTAAGTAACAAAATCCAGCCGGTTGTTTCATCACCATGCATGGTACCACTCCACCAAAACGAAGGTTCATCTTCATCACTATTTACATTATCAGAAATTACAAGACATTTAATAGGTTTTCCATTAACTGAATTACCTATAACTTCAACTTTACAAAGCGAAGGATAATTTGCAGCGAAATTGTCCAGCATTTCAAGATAAACAGCATGTGTTGGATATCTATCCCAATTTGCCATTTGAGCAACAGTAGTTGCCATAACAATTGATTTGGGAGCAAAATAATAATCCCAAACCGGCTCGAATTTTATATTTTTTGTTTTAAAATATTCCCATTCCTCAGGATTTGCATAAGCAAAAACTGTTTTTCCTTGAACCTTGTCAATGGAAATGTTCTGGGAAAGTTCCCTCAATAAAAGAATTGAATCGCACTCAAATTTAAAATAAAACTCCTGCCTGTCTTGAATTGTTTGTTCAGCAAATTCATTCGGGTCAACATTTTGTGCATTAAGGACAATCGTAAAAATAATAATCGAAAAAAAATGTAAAAAACTTTTTCATAAAAAATCTATTTAATTTTTATAACTTTAATTAAATGTATGCATTTGTTTTCTAATATCTCCAGGAAATAAACACCGTTCTTAAATTCAGAAAAATCAAGTTTAATTTTATGTGATTGTATATTATTAAATATGCCAATTTCTTTTCCGCTTAAGTCTTTAATTGAAATTTTATTAATATCGTTAGTGAAATTTTCAATAAATAATTCATTAAAAAACGGATTGGGATAAACCAATAATATATTTTTATTTTCAGAAATTCCTGAAGATGTAATAGTAATATCTGCTGAATAAGTTGAACTTCCACATGGGCTATTTGCAGTTAGTGTAACTGTATAAGTTCCGTCTTCCACAAACTGATGTTCAGGATTAATCTCATTGGACAAAGCGCTTTCATCTCCAAAGTTCCATATATATTCATCTGCAGCTGTTGAAAGATTATAAAAATATACATTGCCGCCATCGACATTGTAGCTAAAACTAGCTTCTGGCAAATGATTAACATAAATATTTATAGGTATTCGTTCAGAGTAACATTCTCTTTCACGAACTTTCCAATCATAAAAATAAGAATAGAACTTTTTATTATCAAGCCAGTAAACTGTGTTGTTTTCTTTAATCGAAATTAAATTGGATATGTTGTAAGGATAATTAAAATTACCTAAATACCCCGAAAAACCTCTAAATAAATTACTTATAGGTTTACATCCTATTCTTAAATCATTTCCTTGAGGTATAATCCAATTTAGCGTAATAGTTTGTTCTCCATCAGGAATAAATATGGATTCTTCGAGGATAATCTGACCTTGAGAATCTTTTAGATATAAACTTCTTGCACCATCTCCTTGAGCATAAACTTTAACAGACTCAAGTATGCAATTTTGATAACAATCAAATATTAGATATGAATCCGAACTATTTGTAACATAGGCACCCCCGTCATCATTTGTAGTGAGCCCACCGTAGAAAATCTGTCCCGGGAAATGTTCCTGAACAAAATAAGTTTGATTTTCGGTTAATATAGGAGTTTGATATGCATCTCCAACATGGAAACTATTGTTTTGCTGTAAACTTTCAAACCACAGCACTTCAGGAGCGTTACTATTAGTATTTATCATGAGACTCCCCTCCTCTTCACAAATAAAATAATTTTGCTGGGTCTCAAACTCCGGGAGATTTATTTCTATTACTTTTTCAATAATATCTATTCCATGAGAATTTTGAGCTGTTAATCTGACAATATAACTTCCATTCTGCCAGAAATAATGTATTGGTTCTAATTCGTTTGTTTCCGGAGACCCATCATCAAAATTCCAGGAAAATTGAGTATCAATTGAAGCTTCGGAGGTATTAAAAAATTGAATCATTCCGGAGCAACCTTCATTTTCAAAAATGTATTCAAAATTAGCAGTTGGAGGAACTTCGCTTAAAGGAGCAAGTTGTACATTAAGCGTTGTTTTTTGGTCATTCTGGATGTTAACATTTATAGTTTTTGATTTATACCCGTTTGCAGAGAATTTAACATTATAATTTCCAGCATATAAATATCTGTAATAATCTCCATAAGGTAAAAACGAGTAAACATGAGAATTAAAAAAATCATGTCCTTCAATAAATACTTGTGCTTGTAGAGGAATTCCTGTAATTGAGTCAGTTACAATCCCTTGCAATCCGTACAATGCTTGTTTCATGTATTCAATTGTTGCTCTATGATTATAATTGTAATAATTTGGCAACAAATCGGAATCCAATTTTTTGGTAGAGTGCAATTCAAGTGTAAGTTCCCTGCAATTATGAAAATAATTCATATAATCCTGTCGTGTTCCAATTGCTTGATACCAAGCAAAACCGTTGGTAACTCCATCTGGAAAATCAGTCAAATAACCTGCCGGAGAATTTTGCTGAGCATTTTGAGCATAAATTCTTGAAACATAATACCACCAGTCATTATCGGCGGGTAAAACTTCGTAAGTATCAAAAGGATAATTTACAAGTTCTGCTCCTCCGTGAGTATTTGCTCCCATTACAAAATTTCGTAAATTAGCATAATTCATAAAAGCCTGTGTTTCTACGGCATAATCCTCACCGTTAGGATAAGGACCGTATATTGGGTCAGGGAAATTGCGATTCATATCAATATCTGCTGCAGTGTATCTTCGTGACGAAGACACGTTATTATCACCGCCATACCATGTACCATCAGGATTAGCAAAAGGACAAATAAAAATTTCCAGATTATTAACAAGATTAGTTACTTCATCATCAATACCATAATTACTTAGCAAAAAATCGGCAAAACGCAAATACAAGACTCCACCAAACAACTCGTCTCCATGCATTGTGGAAGAATAGAAAAACTCCGGTTCTGCTTCATCAATATTTGCATTGTCTGAAATTTTTAATACCAGAAGTATCCTTCCGTTGGTAGTATATCCAATAGTATCGAGTTTACATAATTCCGGATAATCAGCTACAAATTTATTCATCATTTCCACATATACCGGATAACTCGGATACCTATTCCAATCAGACATTTGTGAAATATTGGTTGCAACATTCAAAACTTTAGAATCATCGTAATAAGATTCCACAATTTCAAAATCATAACCTGTTTGCAAAAAATTTTCAAATTCTTTTTTATTGGCATAAGCGTAAGCCTTTTTATTTTCAAAGTCATAAGAATCAATCGAAATAATTCTTACAAACGAATTGATTTTGTTATAATCAACATTGAACGAAAAGTAAACCTCTCCTCGTTGATTTAATATTTGGTCTATTCTTTCAAATTTATCAGATTGAGAATAAAGAACTTGTGAATATATAAATATTGATAAAATTAAATTCAAAGAAAATTTTAAGAATTTAGACTTTTTCATATTAAGATTTTTACGAACTTTAGACGATTAAAATTACTAAATGGTTTCGGATTATTTAAAAATTTTAAGTTAAATTTAAAAAAATAATATTTCTATGATTATTGTGAGGTAGAAAAAACAAGTTTATAATATTAATACAAGAAAAATGATAAATTCAATTGTAATATTAGGAACAGGGAATGTTGCATTTCATTTGGGCAAGTTTTTACACACCTGTAACATAAAAATACTACAAATTTTTGGAAGAAATGTTATTGATGGAGAGAACTTGGGCAAAATTCTTAATTCATATTTTATTAATGACATTTCGCAAATAAGCGATAAAGCAGATTTGTATATTTTTGCTATGACCGATACAGCAAATTATGATATTGCAGTAAAAGCAAATAATTTAAAGGGAAAATTTCTTGTACATACTTCTGGCAGTCTCGAATCTTCTATTTTTAAAAATATTACCGACAGGTATGGCGTTTTGTATCCTTTTCAAACATTCACAAAAAATATTGAAATTTTAGATTATCAAAAAATCCCATTTTGTATAGAATCTTCAGACAAAAAATCCTTAAATGAACTTAAAGATTTGATTGAAAGACTAGGGTGCAAGTTTTATGAAATGGACTATGAAAGAAGAAAAAAATTACATCTTTCTGGCGTTTTTGCTTCAAATTTTATGAACCATTGTGTATATTTGGCCGAAAAAATTTTAAAAAACTCTGAAATTGACAAAGAGATTATGAGTTCACTACTTAAACAAAGTTTTTATAAAATACTAAAAAACGGAGCCTATCAATCTCAAACCGGACCTGCAATTCGTAATGATGAAATAATCATGAATAAACATTTGAAATTACTAGAGAATAATCCTATAGAAAAAGAGATTTATAAAAAATTATCCGAAAGCATTATTGCAAATTACAAAATTTCAAAGAAAAATGAATCTTAAAGAATTAAATCATAAAGAACTTTTAAAAAAAGTAAGAGCAGTTTTCATTGACGTTGATGGGGTTTTATCAAGCTCTAATTTACAAATTGACGATAATGGCAAACTAATCAGGACCACCAATGTAAAAGACGGATATATATTGAAATATGCAGTTAAAAAGGGAATAAAAATCTGTATTATAACCGGAGGTTTGAACTTGAGCATAAAATATCGCTACGAAGCACTAGGCATTGAAGATGTAATAATCGGCAGCAAAAGAAAAATTATTGATGTTGATTCACTTTTAAAAAAACACAATCTCTCTTATAATAATTTAATGTATATAGGTGATGATATTCCTGATTATGAAGTTATGCAAAAATGCTTATTGCCATGCTGTCCGGCAGACGCAGCCGACGAAATTAAAAGCATAAGTTTATACATTTCAGACAAGAACGGTGGAAAAGGCTGCGTACGAGACATTCTGGAACAATTGTTAAGGGCAAAAAATTTATGGATGAATGATGAAGATGCATTTATTATGAACGAATAAATAAAATTTATGAAAAATAAAATTGGTGCATTTCTAAACCTTATCCGATGGCAAGAATTGTTTTTTGTTGCATTCACAATGTTTTCATTCCATTATGGTATTGTTACTCCAATGTTTGATTATTTTTCATTAACACCTGCCATCGGAAAATCGGAACTTATTTTAATAATTTTGTCTTCATTATTTATTTTTGCCGGAGGAAATATAATAAATGACTATTTCGACCGCAAAACAGATTTCATTAATCGTCCCGAAAGCGTTATTGTAATATTTAAAATCAAAAGACGACAAGCTATCTTTTATCATCTTGTTTTCAGTATTATAGGTATTATTTTGGGTATTACTGTAAGTTTGATGATAAGAAAACCTATTCTTTCACTATTCTATATTTTAACTGTTGTTTACTTGTGGATTTATTCGGTTAGATTAAAAAAAGACTTAATTATTAACAACATTTCAGTAGCAATATTTATTAGTTTGATTGCAGTAATTATTGGAGTTAATGAATATTTTGCATTTGAAAAAAGTATTACTGAATGGAATGAAATTAATATAAGGCCAATAAAATTAAGTGTTCAGATTATCTTCGGATATGGAATTTTTGCGTTCATAATTAACTTAATACGTGAAGTTTTAAAAGATTGTCGTGATATAAAAGGTGATTCTTTAACTGGTATTAATACAATTCCTGTTATTTGGGGAAAGAAAAAAGCAAATTTTGTAGTATTTTTATTAAGTTTATTATTCATTGCATCAGTAATAATCGGATGGGAATTGTATTTATCTGAGTTAATTTTTTTAAAAACTTCATATTTGCTGATTTTTATATTTATTCAATGATAATATTTCCTGCAGCAATACTTTTGAGTTCATCTCTTTTTGGAGAAAAACAAAAAAAATATCTTACTTTAATCAGGTTAACTGAATTTATAATGTTCACCGGATTATTCTTTAGTTTTATAATAAGATTTGCCTTATATGCAAAAATTTGAAACTATTTTAAATAACTTTAATATAATACTTGCTTCGGCAAGTAGGCGACGTAAAGATTTATTGGCAGCCCTGGATATAAATTTCACCTTAACAGAAGTACTTGATGTTGACGAAACTTATCCTGCTGAATTAAAACCAGATGAAATTGCGTGTTTTTTGGCAGAAAAAAAGTCGAATATTTATAATTTAGTTGATGAAAAAGACATTTTAATTACAGCCGACACTGTGGTTGTATGCAACAATAGAATAATCGGCAAACCGGAGAATTATGAAAACGCGGTAGAAATGCTTAAGTTTTTAAGCGGAAAAACACATTCTGTTATTACGGGGGTTTGTCTAAGGTCAATATCAAAAAAACGCAATTTCAATTCGGTTACCGAAGTAAGTTTCTGTGAACTTTCTGATGAAGAAATAGAATATTATATAAAAAATTACAAGCCTTTTGATAAAGCTGGAGCTTATGGTATTCAAGAATGGATTGGCCATATTGCTGTAAAAGAAATAAAAGGGTCCTATTTCAATGTAGTAGGGTTACCGATACAGAAATTGTACAGAGAATTGTTAAAATTTGTAAACTCTTAAATTATAATATTATGGCAAGAAAATTTTTTGTTTTAGTGTTGATTTTAAAATTTTTATTCAATGTTTTTGTTTATGCCGACGAGGGCATGTGGATACCATTACTTCTTGAAAAGTACAATTTCGAAGACATGAAAGCAAAAGGTTTTAAATTGACTGCTGAAGATATCTATAGTGTCAATAATGCTTCAATGAAAGATGCTGTTGTAATTTTTGGCAGAGGTTGTACAGGTGAAATGATTTCAGAAAAAGGACTATTAATAACAAATCATCATTGCGGATATGGGCAAATACAACGACATAGTAGTCTCGAAAATGATTACTTAACACAAGGTTTTTGGGCAAAAGACATGTCAGAAGAATTGCCTAATCCGGGACTTACGGTTACATTTCTAATCAGCATGGAAGATGTTACCGAAAATGTTCTTCAAGGAGTAAGTGATAAAATTACTGAAGCTGAACGTTATCAGATAATCAAGAAGAATATTAACAAAATAACATCAGAAGCTGTAAAAAACACTCATTATAAAGCAAGAGTAGAAAGTTTTTATAATGGCAATCAATACTTTTTGTTTATTAACGAAGTTTTTGAAGATGTTCGTCTTGTTGGAGCTCCTCCTTCAGCAATTGGAAAATTTGGAGGAGATACCGATAATTGGATGTGGCCCCGTCATACCGGTGATTTCGCTTTGTTTAGAGTTTATTGCGATAAAGACGGCAAACCTGCACCATATTCAAAAGACAATGTTCCTTTAAGACCACGCAAATACTTTCCGATTTCTATGAAAGGTGTAGAAGAAGGTGATTTTACAATGGTATTTGGTTATCCCGGATCAACATCTCAATACATTCCTTCATTCGCTGTACAGGAAATAATGAATGAAACAAATCCTGCTAGAATTTTAATAAGAGACAAAAAACTCGATATAATAAACCATGCTATGGAAAGCAGTCCATTAATCAGAATTCAATACTCCGCAAAAGCTGCGTCAATAGCTAATGGTTGGAAGAAATGGATTGGCGAAATAAGAGGGTTAAAAAGATTAAATGCTATTGAAAAAAAGATTAATTTTGAAACAGAATTTCAGAAATGGGTTGAATCAACAAAAACTAACGATAAAGATTATTCAAATATACTCTCCAAATATAAAGAACTTTACGCTCAAAGATCAAAGTACAATTTTGCCTCGATTTATATAAATGAAGCTGGATTAGGATGCGATGCCGTTTTACTGGCAGTTAGATTAAGAAGTCTGGAAAATTTGCAAAATGCCGATAAAAATACTGTCGAAGCCTTAGCTAAAGATGCCAAATCCAAAGGAGACGGAATATTTAAAGATTATGATGAACTAACAGACAAAAAACTTTTTATAGAAATGACAAAGCTTTATTACAATAATGTTTCTATTGAATTTCATCCTGCATATTTTTCGATGATAAGTAAATTTTCAAAAAAACATTCCGATCCAATTGTTGCCTTTGCAGATTTTTGTTACTCAAAATCAGTTTTTGCAAACAAAGAAAGATTCGAAAAGTTTGTAAATGAGTTGTCCCCAAAATCGTATTCCATTTTGCAAAAAGATCCCATATATCTTTTAATGAAAGACTATGTAGCAGTATTCCAGAATCAAATATCAAATCAAATTGACCAAATTGATTACGCAATTGACAGCTTAGATAGGATTTACATGAAAGCCCAGATGGAGTTCCAACCCAATCGTTTATTTTATCCAGATGCAAATTTCACGCTTAGAGTAACTTATGGTCAGGTTAGTTCATATAATCCTGCAGATGCAATAACATACAATTACTTTACAACTATCACAGGGATAATGGAAAAAGACAATCCCGATATTTATGATTATGATGTGCCACAAAAGTTAAAAGAACTATATGTTACTAAAGATTTCGGAACTTATGCAGATAAAGACGGGAATCTTAGGGTTGCATTCATTGCAACAAATCATACCACAGGAGGTAATTCTGGTTCGCCTGTATTAAATGCTTATGGAGAGCTTGTCGGAATTAATTTCGACCGAAATTGGGAAGGTACTATGAGCGATATAATGTATGACCCAGAAATGTGTCGTAACATCACTCTCGACATTAGATACGCATTATTTGTGATTGATAAATATGCAGGAGCAAAACATCTTATTGAGGAAATGGATTTAAGATATTAGTTTAAGTAAAAAAGCCCAAATTTAGGGCTTTTTTATTAGAAACCTTTCACAGATTTCAATGTATTGTACAATAAAGCTAATCTTGTCATTGGTCCTACCCCACCGGGAACAGGAGTTATATAAGATGTCTTAGGAGCAACATTTTCAAAATCAACATCTCCTGTTAATTTAAACCCTGATTTAGTTTTATCGGAAGGAACTCTGGTAGTACCAACATCTATAACAACAGCACCATCTTTTACCATCTCAGCAGTAACAAAACCCGGTTTCCCCATTGCTGCGATTAGTATATCGGCAGATTTGCAAATTTCAGGAATGTTTTTTGAACCGCTGTGAAGCACTGTAACTGTAGAATTAATATCCTTTTGGGACATTAAAACGCTTAAGGGCCGACCTACGATATTACTTCTTCCAATAATTACACAATGTTTTCCTGCAGTTTCTATATTATAATGTTTTAGTAACAATGTTATACCTAAAGGAGTTGCGGAAATGAAAGAAGGCAATCCGACCATCATCTTACCAACATTAACTGGATGAAATCCGTCAACATCTTTAGCAGGATTTATGGCCTCGATGATTTTTTGTTCGTTTATATGTTTAGGTAATGGTAGTTGAACAATAAATCCATCAACAAGAGGATTATTGTTTAGCTTTTCAATTTCTTCAATTAAAAAATCTTCTGTTATATTATCTTCGAACCTTAGCAGTGAGGATTCAAAATTTACTTCTGCACAATCTTTAATTTTATGAGCCACATAAGATTCTGAGCCACCGTCATGTCCGACTAAAATAGCTGCTAAATGAGGTGCTCTACCTCGTTCATTTTTAATTTTAAGAGCTTCTTCGACAATTTTCTTTTTTATTTCAGAAGCAACTAAATTTCCATCAATAAGTTTCATAATATTTTAATTCAAAGATTTAATATGATGCAAAACAAAAAATAGTCTAAAAAGTTTAACGTCTTTTCATAAATTTCTTTTTATTTTGATTAGAAGTCATCATCTTCATCATTTTCCTTGTTTCTTCAAATTGTTTTAAAAGTCGATTAACTTCAGTAACTGTTGTTCCGCTGCCATCCGCAATTCTTTTACGTCGTGATCCATTGATAATAGCAGGATTAGCTCTTTCTTCAGGAGTCATTGATTTAATTATAGCCTCAATACCTTTGAAAGCGTTATCGTCAATATCGAGGTCTTTAATGGCTTTACCAACACCGGGAATCATGCTTGCAAGTTCTTTAAGATTCCCCATTTTTTTTATTTGTTGAATTTGAGTTAAAAAGTCGTCGAAATTAAACTGGTCTTTAGCAATTTTTTTCTGAAGTTTTCTTGCTTCTTCTTCGTCGAACTGTTCTTGAGCACGTTCAACAAGAGTAACGATATCACCCATTCCGAGGATACGGTCGGCCATACGTTCGGGATGGAAAACATCAATAGCCTCCATTTTTTCGCCAGTACCTACAAACTTAATGGGTTTATCCACAACTGCCCGTATTGATAATGCTGCACCACCTCTCGTATCACCATCAAGTTTTGTTAAAATTACGCCGTTAAAATTTAACCTATCGTTAAATTCTTTTGCAGTATTAACAGCATCCTGACCGGTCATAGCATCGACAACAAACAGGATTTCGTGCGGATTAACGGCTTCTTTAATATTTGAAATTTCCTGCATCATTTCTTCGTCAACAGCTAAACGGCCTGCAGTATCAATTATCACAACATCATGACCGTAAAGCTTTGCATGTTTTATTGCATTTTGAGCAATTTTCACAGGATTTTTATTGTCATCTTCAGAATAAACTTTAACGCCAATCTGTTCACCAAGTACTTTCAGCTGTTCGATAGCAGCCGGGCGATAAACGTCGCAAGCCACTAGTAGAGGATTTTTACCTCTTTTGTTTTTAATCATATTGGCAAGTTTGCCGCTAAAAGTAGTTTTTCCGGAACCTTGCAGACCAGCCATCAAAATAACTGCAGGATTCCCTTTAAGATTAATGTCCACAGCCTGTCCACCCATCAGTTTTGCCAGTTCGTCATGAACAATTTTTACCATTAACTGATTAGGTTTCAACGACTTAATAACTTCTTTACCAATAGCTTCTTCTTTTACTTTATCACAAAACTGTTTGGCTATTTTGTAGTTAACGTCAGCATCTATTAAGGCTCTGCGAACCTCTTTCAATGTTTCCGCAATATTTATTTCTGTAATTTTACCTTGACCTTTTAATAATTTGAACGATTTTTCCAGTCTATCAGTTAAATTCTCAAACATATAATTATCTTTTTTACTTTATCACTGCAAAAATAAGAAATTCTTTCTGTCTAAGTAATCTAACACTAAAATAAATTAAATCTTACTTAAAAAAATTATATATTATGATACTTCCATTACTTATTCAATTGCTTCATAATAAATGTTATTGTATTGATATTTATAAGCCTAATAAGTTTATGATTTTTATTATTTGAACTAACGAAATATTGATTTTTTGGATACCCAATTTTAAAACTCATTAACAAATCAGTAACCAGAATTTTTATGTTTAATGACATTAATATTTTTTTTAAAGCCAAAAATTTTACATTTTTGCGAAAAGTGATAAATTAAATTAATATATTTATGGAAAACACAAGAAAAAGAACGTCTCAGGAATTTATTGAATTAGAAGCTAAGTACGGAGCGCATAACTATCACCCGCTCCCAGTTGTTTTAGAAAGAGGTGAAGGTCCTTTTATGTGGGATGTAGAAGGTAAGCGTTATTTTGATTTTTTAAGTGCATATTCAGCTGTAAATCAAGGGCATTGCCATCCAAAAATTGTAGGAGCATTAATTGATCAAGCACAAAAATTAACTTTGACTTCAAGAGCATTTTATAATTCAGTTTTAGGTGATTACGAAAAATATATCACAGAATATTTCGGCTATGAAAAAGTATTGCCGATGAACACAGGAGCAGAAGCAGACGAAACAGCATTGAAACTTGCACGTCGCTGGGGTGTTGTAAAAAAAGGAATTCCAAACGATGAAGTTAAAATCATTTGCTGCGAAGGCAACTTCCACGGTCGTACAATTACTATCATAACAATGTCAAATGATCCTGATTCATACGCTAATTACGGTCCATTAACTCCCGGTTTCATAAGAATCCCCTATAACAATCCCGAAGCTTTGGAAGAAGTATTAAAAGTACATGGTGATACAACAGCAGGTTTTATCCTTGAACCAATACAAGGTGAAGCCGGCGTTTATGTTCCAGATCCCGGATATTTACAAAAAACATACGAAATTTGTAAAAAATATAATGTTTTATTTATTGCCGATGAAGTACAAACAGGAATTGCCCGTACAGGAAAATTATTAGCCTGTGACCATGAAAATGTTCGTCCGGATATTTTAATTCTAGGAAAAGCTCTTTCAGGTGGAGTTATTCCTGTTTCTGCTGTTCTAGCAGATGATGACATTATGCTTAATATTAAACCCGGTGAACATGGGTCAACATTTGGAGGGTTTCCTTTAGCAGGTAGAGTTGCAATGGCGGCTTTGGAAGTTGTTCGAGAAGAAAATCTTGCTGAAAGAGCAACTTATCTTGGAGAAATTTTCCGTCAGGAAATGAGCAGCATTAAATCCGAAATGATTGAACTTGTAAGAGGTAAAGGATTGTTGAATGCTGTAGTTATTCGTAACAAACCCGGAAAAACAGCATGGGATGTTTGCATTGAAATGAAAGAACATGGAGTTCTTGCTAAACCAACACATGGAAATATAATTAGATTTGCTCCTCCTTTAATTATCACTGAAGAACAGTTACGCGAAGGTATTGAACTTATTAAGAAAGCATTCGCTAAATTTGAATAAAATTTTTATTATTTTTTTAAAGCTGTCAATTTTCTGGCAGCTTTTTTTATTTTAGCAAACTTTATTTTTGAATATTTGTTTAATAGGATATATTTTGAGCTATGAGTGGTCGCCTATTGGCAATTTCGGACATACACGGCTGTTACAAGACATTCTATGAGTTGTTAAATATTGTTGGGCTAAATCAAAGTGATGAGCTTGTAATATTAGGCGATATGATAAATCGCGGTTCCGACAGTAAATCAGTTCTAAAAACAATAATTAAATTAAAAAAATCAGGATATAATATCAAGTGCATTCGTGGAAATCACGAACAAATGTTATTGGATGTAATTGAAAAAGACCCTTTGAATTTATATCGTTTTTTAAAAACATATCATAGTGAAAATTTATTGAATCTTAAAGGTGAAATAAAAAAGAAATTCGTTAATTTTTTGAATGAATTGCCATATTATTACAGCACAGATGAATATATATTTGTTCATGCTGCACTTGATTTAACTTTGGAAGATATTTTCAGCGACAAAACATTTATGTTATTTTCACGTTATCAAAAAGGAAATACAAAAGCACTGAACGGAAAACGCTTAATTCACGGGCATGTGGCATCAAATTTGGAAATTATAAAAAACAACTTTTTTGATAATACTCCTATTCTGGGGATTGATAACGGCTGTGTTCATAAAAATTCAAAACCCGGATTAGGTAAATTGGTTTGCATTGACTTTACAAACAAAGAAATTTTTGCCAAAGAAAATTGTGACTAAATGCAGCAACAGCGACATTACATACTAAATAAAATTTCTGAAGGAGAAGGTCTTCATCTGGATTTTAAACACAGTATTGGTGATTCAAAAAAAATTGCCCGTTCGCTGAGTGCATTTGCAAATACCGAAGGAGGTACATTATTGATTGGAGTGAGAGACAATAAATCAATTGCAGGTATAAATTCCGACGAAGAGTATTATATGATTGAAAATGCCGCATATATTTATTCCAAACCTCAAATTCAATTCAATCATAAAATTCATAATATTTCAGGGAAAACTGTTCTTGAAATAAATGTTTTGAAGAGTAATTCGGGACCGCATTCTGCACCTGACGAAAATGGTATTTATAGATATTATTTAAGAGTTAAAGACACAAATTATGTTGCTCCTCATGCATTGGTAGAAGCTTGGAAATTAAGAAATAAGAATATAAAAGGGATTAAATTGATTTTTGATTCTGTTGTGGAGTTGATTTTAAATGAAATAAATGAAAACAGCAGTATTTCAAAATCAAAAATTCAAAGAATTACAGGCATTTCAAGTAAAAAAGCTGACATTATTTTAAGAAATATGCTGTTAATGAACATTTTGGATGTAACAGTAATCGAGAATTCAATAAAATACATATTTCATAAAAATTATGAATACAGAAAATAAATTTTGCTACGATTATCCACGCCCACTTGTTTCAGTGGATGCGATAATTTTAGATGAACAAACAGAATCCAAAATATTACTTATTAAAAGGAAGAACTATCCTTATGCAGAAATGTGGGCATTACCCGGAGGTTTTATTGAAATGGAGGAAACACTTGAAGAATCCGTTAAAAGAGAAGTTTATGAAGAGACTTCACTGACAGTTTATAATTTTAATCAATTTCGAGTATACGGAGATCCCGGAAGAGATCCACGAGATAGATGCATAACAATTGTATTTTTTTGTTTTGTTAATCACTCTTTACCTATAAAAGCGAATGATGATGCGAAAGATATAAAATGGTTTAATTTGAAAGAATTACCAAAATTAGCTTTTGATCACAACAAAATCATAAATGATTTTATAGCTTTAAAGAAAAACTTATAAAATTGTTGAAAACTTAAAGATTTATTAAGAATAATTTGTTTTAATTCTACTTATTTTTGTTTAAAATTATATAAAAATGAGAACGTTAATTGTATATGCAAATTACAAAGAAAATAGTTTTACTTCAGCTATTAAAGATCAGGTAGCAGAAACATTTCATCAAAACGGACACGAGGTAGTAATAAGGAATCTATATGAGATAAAATTTAATCCGGTACTGACAAAAAACGATCTTGAATCAATAGAGAATGAGATTTTTCCGGTTGATATTATGAATGAACAAAAATTTATTCAATGGGCAGACCTTATCTGCTTTGTTTATCCTATCTGGTGGAGTGGGATGCCTGCAATTCTTAAAGGATATCTGGAAAGAGTTTTAGTAATGGGATATGCTTTTGAATTTAAAGGTGACGATGTAATACCTAAACTAACAAATAAAAAAGTTGCCATTTTCAATTCCACAGGAAATAAAAAGGTTTATAAAAATGAAAAGCATTTAGAAGCTTTAAACATTATAACCCGGGAAGCAATTTTTGGATTTTGCGGCATGAAAGTTATTGAACATAAATACTACCAATGCTGTGATAAAAACAATTCTGTAGAAGTCGAAAAAATAATGGACGACATTAAAACTACAGTTGAAACGATTTTAAAAAACAATAATTTTTAACAAACGGTTGTTAAAAACTATAGAATTAGTAATTTATAAAACAAAAAAGATTTAAGAAATTTGTATAGTTAACTATTATAAATCATGAAAAAGATTTTCGAAAAAATAAAAAGCATTTTTTTATTTATTATAAAAAATAAATACATAGTTACATTTACGGCTTTTCTTGTTTGGATTCTTTTTCTTGATACATATAATATATATGACAGAATAAAAAAATTACAAAAATTACATGAATTAAAAAAAGAAACCGAGTTTTTCAAAAAAGAAATTGAAATATATAATCAACAATACCAAGAACTTTTTTCTGACGAAGAAAGTTTGGAAAAATTTGCCAGAGAACAATATCAACTAAAAGAAGAAGATGAAGATGTTTTTATAATAATAAGCGATTAATTCAAATCCGGATCTATTGGAAAAAGTTTCCATATCTGATACCTACTATCAACAAAATCCAAAGATTTTTTCCATAAATCTGAATCATTGTTGAAAACAAAATCAATATTTGTTTCGGCGACAAGCCATGAATTAAAAAGAATCTCTTCTTCTAGTTGTCCTGGTGCCCAACCCGAACATCCAACAAATGCTTTTAAATTAGAATTGTTAGCCATTCCGGAATTAATTAATTCAAAAATTTGATCTACATTTCCTCCTAAAAATAATCCCGGTATAATTTCAACAGCTTCATCAATAAATGAAAATTTATGTAAAAAGTACAAAATATCTCTATCAACAGGGCCTCCGCTATAAAGAAGAATTTCTGTATTATTTATACCATCCAGCATTTCATGCAACTTAAATTGATAAGGTTTGTTTAGTACCAAACCCATAAAAGAATCTTTAAAATAATCAGTAAGTAAAACAACACTGCGGGAAAAAACATCATCACATAATAAGGGTTCTGATATTAAAATTCTTCCACATTTTGGAGGAATGTCATTAGAAATTATTTTCAATATATCGAGGTCGTATTTTATCATTGATTAACATCTTGACACAAATATAAAAAAAATAATTTAAGATTGGTACATTAAATTAAAATTTTTAACATTTATTTTTGAAGTTATTAAGTTAAAGAATTATGAAGTTAATAATAATTTAATATAAAAATATAGGTCAAAACTTATTTTGAGTATTATTTTTCAAAATATTCAGAGCATCTATAAACACAATTTTTAGTGAATAATATTTTACTATGTTTTTTTTATCTTTTTACCGTTTTAATATTTCATATAGTCTAATATTTGTATTTAATACTTTTTTCTTTATAAAAAGATACATACCTTTGTAACAGAAAATTTGATTTCTATCTTTTCTCTTTTTCATGGTTGATTGGGGTTAGTAAAAAGAGTTTGGGCACCAAACCCAAACTCTTTCTTTTTTTTGATTAATATTTTTTTTATTTTTGAAATTCAATAAACAAAAATAAAACAGCTAATTATGAAAGCATTTAAAGCATATGACATTAGAGGTATTTACAACAAAGATTTTAACAAAAACGATGTTTATAAAATTGGTTTCTTTTTGCCACAGATTCTAAATGCGAAAAAGATATTGGTAGGTAATGACGTAAGAGTGTCTTCCCCTGAAATAAAAGAAGCATTGTTAAAAGGAATAAATGATGCAGGTTGTGATGTTTATTATACGGGTTTAAGTACGACTCCAATGATTTACTGGGGAACAGCAAAATTTGACTTTGATGCTTCCGTTATGATAACTGCTTCACACAATCCTGCTGAATACAACGGATTAAAGGTTTCAGGTAAGGATGCCAAGCCAATAGGTTATGACAACGGATTAAATCAAGTTGAAAAACTTGTTGAATCTCAAGAAATTAAATCAAAAGACATCAGAGGAAAAATTATTGATTTCGATATTAGAGAAGATTACATTAATTTTCTTAAAAATTATGTGCCTGATATAAATAAATTAAATATAAGCATAGATTGCAGCAATGGAATGGCCGGATTATTTATCAGAAAGCTCTTGGGTAAAACTCCAAAATATTTTTACGAAGAACTTGACGGCACATTCCCAAATCACGAAGCTAATCCATTAGTATCAGAAAACATCCGGGACCTTCAAAAACATGTGATTGAAAACAAGTCCGATATTGGAATAATCTTCGATGGAGACGCTGATCGTGTAATGTTTGTTGATGAAAAAGCTGAATTTATTTCACCAGACTTAATGATAGCTGTTCTTGCACACTACTTTTTGGAAGAAAAAGGTCTTAAAGGAAAAGTTATACAAGACATCAGAACATCAAAAGCCGTAGGTGAATACATTGAGCAATTTGGCAGTAGTATGGAAATGTGGAGAGTCGGGAGAGCTTTTGCTGCTACAAAACTTAAAGAAATTGATGGTATTTACGGTGGTGAACTAGCTGGACATTATTACTTCAGGGACTTTTACTACTCAGATTCCGGAATATTAGCTTGTCTTTTAATTTTAAACGTAGTTGCAAAATTTCATTCTCGAGGAATTAGAGTTTCCGAATTAATTAATCGAATCAAAAAATATCAAAATTCGGGAGAAATAAACTTTAAAATTGACGACAAACAAATCGCAATGGATGCTGTAATAAATTATTTTAAATCAATTGAAGAACCAACTGCCTTTTATGATTTCGACGGTTACAGAATTGAATACAAAGATTGGTGGTTAAATATAAGACCTAGTAATACTGAACCATATTTAAGATTTCTTGCTGAAGCGACATCGAAAGAACTTCTTGATGAAATTGTAAAAAAGTCTATCGAAATTATAAAATCATACGGTGGAATTCTCACAACAGGACATTAATTTTAATTTATTGTTTCTATATTTTCAATCCTTTAATAAGGAACATTATTATTTCTTATAAAATATAAGTTAGTTGTTTTCCATTTTCTTTTTGTTGGGGCTGAATAAACAGCCGTAGTTTGTTGTGTAATAAAATTTCTGTAAATGTTTTCCATATCAGTAAATATCCGCCAGACAAACTTCAGGTTCAAACTGTATTTTCCAAGTGGATCAAATCGCCGAAACAACCTAAACAAATAGAAATTGTTATACTGTTGTAAATATTTTGTCGAAACTCCACAAAGTTTGTGATTTATCCACAACTTCAAATCCTTATTCGTAACAATAAATCGGTTTATATTATTTGCTTTTTTAGTTTTATTCTCTTTCTTTAATTCATCATGATTTAAACTCATCATTTTCACAAACTTTAGATAACAGATTCGCGAAGAACTTATTATTTTACTTTGTGGCTCTATTCTTCCGGAAAGTACTTTCATCAAATGCTTTTCTCTAAGCTTCCCTACTGTAGCAAGTCTAAACATTGATGATGATTCATCAGTTGTTGATACGGTCTTCGAACAATTCTTATCATCCAAAAGAGTAATTATGCCTCCATGCTTTCGAGGATTTTCAACTCCTTTCCTACCCTTACGACTAAATCGTAACCACAAATCATCACAAATAACCTCTCTACCAAATGTAAATTCTTCGGGAGAAAGCGAGGCCAATATTTTATGTCTCCAGTCAAATGCTGTTAGTGGAGCAATTTTTAATCTCTCACACATTGCACGGAGTGTATCTAAACCTCTATTTTTAATATCTTCAGCATACTCGATAAAAACAACTTTTTTCTTCAAATAATGTATTGTTGTCCCGGTACTTGGAATAAAAGTCCTTTTACAACTGCAACATCTGTACCTTTCTGTATATTTATACCTCCCATGACGATAAAACTTTGTACTGTTACAATAAGGACAATGTGTAACCTCCAATACAGAAGAATAAAGATTAACAAGCCTTTTATCGTAAACTTCAGATGACATTAACAGATATTTTTGTAAAAATAAAAATTTTCCACATTTTTTTGTATCACAGTAAATATTTTATTATAACTTTATTGTGAATACAATTTTTTATTAAAATATCTTCAATCCAATTTCTTAGGTATCTGATTTTTTATATTTTTTTAAAGACTTTTAAAATTCAACAAAGTTTTATTAAATAGAAACATTTCGGCAAGGTAAAAAAAAACCGGCATAACCGGTTTTTTTCAATGTTTGATTCTTATTTTATTCTTCGCTATCGTTTTTTGATTTTTTTGAGCTTTTCTTTGATTCTTTTTCTTTTTCGAGAAGCTCAGCTTTTAAAGCAGCTAAGTCAGTAACATCACCTAGAGTGGTTTTTTCGATTTTGTCGGCAGATTTTTTCTTTGAAGTTTTCTTGGAACCCAAAGCTTTTGCTTTAGCTTCTTCTTCTTCAATTTTTCTTAGATCTTCATATATTCTGCTGTGAGAAACAAAGATTTTTTTAGCTTCTTTATTGAATTCGATAACTTTAAATTCGAGTTTTTCATCAAGTTTTGCTGGAGTTCCGTCTTCTTTAATCATGTGCTTAGGTGTTGCAAAGCCTTCTACTCCATACGGTAAAGCAATAATAGAACCTTTATCACTCATTTCTATTACAGTACCTTCATGAATTGAGTCGAGCGTAAATATAGTTTCGAAGAAGTCCCATGGATTTTCTTCAATTTGTTTGTGTCCAAGACTTAGACGACGATTTTCTTTATCTATTTCGAGAACTACAACTTCGAGGTCTGCACCAATATGAGTAAATTCTGCAGGATGTTTAATTTTCTTTGTCCAGGAAAGATCTGAAATATGAACTAGACCATCAACACCTTCTTCAAGTTCTACGAAAATTCCGAAGTTAGTAAAATTGCGTACTTTAGACATGTGACGAGAACCGACTTTATATCTTTCTTCGATGTTTTCCCATGGATCCGGATATAGCTGTTTAATTCCCAATGACATTTTTCTTTCTTCACGATCTAATGTTAAGATAACAGCTTCTACTTCATCACCAATTTTCATAAAATCTTGAGCTGTGCGAAGGTGTTGTGACCATGACATTTCTGATACATGGATAAGACCTTCTACACCGGGAGCTATTTCTATAAATGCACCGTAATCCTGAAGTATTACAACTTTACCTTTAACTTTATCACCGACTTTTAAATTTGGGTCAAGTGAATCCCATGGATGAGGCGTAAGTTGTTTTAGACCAAGAGCAATTCGTTTTTTATCGTCATCAAAATCAAGAATTACAACTTGAATTTTCTCATCAAGAGAAACTATTTCTTCAGGATGATTTACTCTACCCCAAGATAAGTCTGTAATGTGAATCAAACCGTCAACACCACCTAAGTCAATAAATACACCATAACTAGTAATATTTTTAACTGTACCTTCAAGAACTTGGCCTTTTTCAAGTTGTGCAATAATATGTTTCTTTTGTTCTTCGAGTTCAGCTTCTATAAGAGCTTTATGAGAAACAACAACGTTTTTAAATTCATGATTGATTTTCACAATCTTGAATTCCATTGTTTTACCAACATAAATATCATAATCGCGAATAGGTTTTACATCAATTTGTGAACCGGGCAAGAATGATTCGATGCCAAAAACATCTACAATCATACCGCCTTTAGTTTTACATTTTATGTAACCTTTAACAATTTCGTCGTTTTCGTAAGCTTGATTAACACGATCCCATGATTTTAATGTTAATGCCTTTTTGTGGGACAAAACTAATTGACCATCGAGGCTCTCCATATTTTCAACAAAAACCTCTACTTTGTCTCCAACTTTAATTTCTTCATAACGAAATTCATTGGCATTAATTACACCTTCGGATTTGTAACCAATGTTTACAACAACTTCTCGTTTGTTGATTGCTACAACAGTACCTGTAACAACTTCTCCTTCTTCTACAAGTTTAAAAGTGTTGTTGTATAATTCTTCTAATTCAGCACGTTTTTTAGGATCATAACCTACATCTTTTTTGCCGATAAGATCCCAATTAAATTCTTCAACCTGATTTTCAGCTTTTAAAGTTTCTTTAATTTCAGCTGCTTCAATTTTTGTTTCTTGTTCAACGTTTTGAACTTCAATCGGTTGTTCGTTCAAAATTTCATTTTTTTCTTGTTCTGTCATGTTAATAAATTAAAATTAATTAAGTTGGACATTATTTATAAAACCACTAGCTCAAAATTGGCTGCAAAAATATTCTTTTTTTTCTGAATATCAAAGATTTATTTTAAATATTTTATTTTTTATTTAAAGCATATTACAAGAATTAAACAACAAAATTATTTGTCAATAATTTTTCGTATAACAAATTAAAGTTATATAATAATTTTGATTATCTTTGTAATGATCTAACAATTTTAATTCAAAACTATGGAAAAAATTGTAATCCCAGAATATTTACAGCATTTTAATTTAGCCGCATTAACTGCAAAAATTGGCAACAAACCGGAAAACATTAAAATTTTGCTTAATACCTTTATTGTTGATTTTTACAAATACCTTAATAAAATCAGAACAGCAAACTTATCGCATAATAGTGAGACAATTAGGCATAATCTCGAACTTATTTCAGAATCTGCTAATTCAGCATGTTTGGATCGCATATATTTTTATACTCAGGCTATTTTATCAAATGATGAAATGTATGATGAAGAACAAATGAATGATTTTATTGATGAACTTGAGAACGAAGCCGAAATTATTAGAGACCTTGATAAAAATTTTACCATTTAATTAGAATGTAATAAAAAAGATAGATATTTAATAGATATTTAAAAGTCTCTTTCCTCAATTTTTATTCCTTTTATTTTTAATTTTGCGTTCTTAATTTAAGTTTATGCAAAATATTTTAATTATTTACACAGGTGGAACTATTGGAATGATTCAGAACGAAAAAGGAGTTTTATTACCTTTTACTTGCGAAAACTTATTGAATTACATTCCTTTATTAAAAAATTTTCCTGCTAAATTAAGCTCTGTCAGTTTTGATAATTTGATTGACTCAGCTGATGCCGACCCCGGATTTTGGATTAAAATTGGAAATACAATTGTCGAAAACTATGACAATTATGATGGTTTTGTCGTTTTACACGGTTCCGATACTATGTCATATTCTGCTTCGGTACTTAGTTTCATGCTCGAAAATTTAACAAAACCTGTAATATTTACCGGATCTCAGTTACCAATAGGATTATTAAGAACAGATGCTCGTGAAAATATTATTGCTGCACTTGAAATGGCTTGTATGTCAAAAAACGGAAAACCTTTAATTCAAGAAGTTTGTATTTATTTTGAAAACAAATTAATGAGAGGCAACAGGACAACTAAATTCAGTACCGAAAATTTCGATGCTTTCATTTCTCCAAACTATCCTCCTCTTGCAAAAGTAGGTACAGATATAAAAATCTTTGAAGAATACCTTTACCGACCAAGTATTGATTTTTTAATTTTTCATAAATCCCTTTGCACTGATATTGCCATAGTTAAATTATTTCCGGGAATTACTTTAAACATACTCAGAAATATAATAAACACTCCGGGATTAAAGGGATTAATTATTGAATCTTATGGATCAGGTAATGCTCCAACTAACAGCAATTTTATCGGCTTGCTAAAAGATGCTATAGATAAAAATATTATTGTACTGAACATTTCTCAATGTATGGTTGGTAAAGTAATCCAAGGGAAATACTCCACAAGCATTAAATTGCAAGAAATTGGAGTAATTGGTGGTAAAGATATGACTACCGAAGCTGCTGTTACCAAAATGATGTATTTATTAGGTCAAAATTATAAAAAAAATGAAATAGAAAAATTACTTTGTATTTCTTTAAGAGGTGAATGCTAAATCCAAAAATTAAATTATATTTGTTAAAAAAAAATAACATGAAAAAATTTATACTGTTTTCGATTTTAGTTTTTGTTTTTAGTCAAGGATTTATGCAGGCTCAAAATATAAAACAAAAACATGTTAGAAAGTTTTGTAAAGAATTTGCATCTTTAGTCCAAAATGGAGACATTGACAACACAATAAGATTTTTTGACGAAGAATATCTTCAATTGCAACTTTATGGAATGTTAAAAAGTAACAAAATCCAGTTTGTTGAAGAATTTCTGGCAGGATATACTAATGACAGAAGTTTTGTTGTTCCGTCAATTAAAGAGATTGAAAAGGTGTCAGTAAAAGAAATAGAACAATTGGAGGAAGATGAATTCAAAGTAAATCTTACAATTTATTTATATGATGGTAAAATAATTTCTACTCCAATAATTGTAAAAGCCTTTTCCAATAAAAAGATGGTTTTACTTGGAGCAGTAGGTTAAAATTTAATTCTCACATTTTTTATAATGAAAATATTTAAAAATTTCTCGTTACAAGAACATAATACTTTTGGGATTCAAGTCATTACGGATTATTACATTCAGATTGAAGATAGAGGTGACTTAAATCTTCTTACTGAACAAATAGATTTTTCTAACGATAAATACTTCATTCTTGGAGTTGGAAGTAATATTTTATTTACAAACAATTTCAATGGATATATTATTCAAAACAGGTGTTCGGAAATAAAAGTGACTGAACAAAACAATGATTATTACTTAATTCGTGCCGATGCTGGATGCATCTGGGACAATTTCGTCGAGTTTTGTTTAAACACAGGAGTTTATGGTGCTGAAAATCTATCCGGAATTCCAGGAACTGTGGGGGCCTCGGCTGTTCAAAATATCGGAGCCTATGGCAGAGAAGTTTCGGAGTTTATCTATAAAGTTGAATTCTTTGATCTAATTGAAAAACAGTTTAAAACAATTTCGGCTAATGATTGCAAATTTACTTACCGTAACAGCATTTTTAAAAACGAGTTGAAAGACAGAGCTTTAATTACTTCTGTAACTTATAGATTTCCAAAGAAAAATGAATTAAAAATAAATTATGCTGATTTAGAAATATATTTTTCCACAAATAAAATCGAAATTAATCCAATCTCTATTCGAAATGCTGTATTATTAGTACGTAATTCTAAGTTGCCGGATTACAAAATTACGGGAAATGCCGGCTCATTCTTTAAAAACCCTATCGTTGATTCAATAAAATTCAAACATCTGTTAAGTATTTTTCCAGATTTAAAATATTTTCCTGTTGAGGAAAATAAATATAAAATTGCTGCAGGTTGGATGATAGATAAGTGTGGACTTAAAGGTTTTGTCTATGAAAATGCAGCTGTTCATGAAAAACAAGCTCTTGTACTAATAAACAAAACCGGTAAAGCAACCGGAAGAGAAATTTTAGAATTATCTGAAATAGTTAAAGCTAAAGTTTTCAATACATTTGAAGTAACACTCGAAAGTGAAGTTATTATTTTATAGTTAAAAAGTATGAAATATTATTACAAATCAAGATTAATTATCGAATAGATTTTTGTGATATCTTGAAATCATTTGCATATATGCTTTTGCCTGGTTATCAATTTTTTCTGAGTTCCACCCTCTGTAAACAAATTTTTGTGGATTTGAATCGTAAATGACCCATCTTCCCCCTTTTATAAATGCAAAACCATGGTGATATGCATAAAATGCATTTGTAACTTTCTTACGAAAAATATTTTCACTAAAAATAAATTCTTTGTAATCAGCTCCTAATGCTCCGAGCAAGGTGGCTGTTATGTCACTTTGATCAGCAGTTTTATCGCAAAGCATAAAATCCCCATTTATATTTAAAATACCTCCGGTAATGTGCATTAAAATATGAAATTTTTGTTTAGCCCAAACTTCTACACCATTATATCTTGTTCCATGGTCAGCCACTAAAACAATTAGAGAATTATTCCAGACATCAGAGTTTTTTATTCTTGTTAAAAATTCATTTAAACACGAATCAGTATAAAAATAAGCATTATCACACTTTTGTTGATAATCCTTAAGCTCAAAAGGACCTTTATAAGGAACATCATACGGTTCATGTGAACTCAATGTAAATAAAATATATATAGCTGTATCTGTATCAGCTATAATATCATTTGCAAAAAGTTCAAACATACATTCATCATGAAATCCCCATTTACCAGATTTACAATCTAAATTAAGATTATTTTTCGACTTTATTTTTCCAATTCCGATATTGTACAAATATGATTGCATATTTGAAAAGTTGATGTCTCCACCATAGTAAAAATATGAACTATAACCGATTTCATTTAGTCTTTTAATTAAAGATGTAATTCTTTGTGTTTGTTTTGGATTTTTCATAATTGAATAATCAGGCATTGTAGGAACAGCAGAAAGTATAGAAACAATCCCTTTTTCGCTCCTATCACCATTTGCATAAAATTTATTAAAAAGAATACCATTTCTAAGCCAATTTTGAAGTTTAGGGGTTACCGACTCAGAAGGATTCTCAAAATTTACTGCTGCAGCTGTAAAACTTTCCAGAATTACAAAAATAATTTTTTGAGGTTTCTTTTTAAGAATATTTATGTTAGTATCTTCGGCATTAAAAGCCATAGAAAAATATTCTTGTAATTTTTTGTCATCAAAATATTCGTATCGTTCATATTGAGCCGGGCTTTCAATTAAAGATTTGCCTCCATACCAAATTAAGTTTAAAGCAGCATGATTAAGAAAAGTCTTATCAGAAAAATAAGCAACTCCGGAATTTATGGGGACAACTCCAATTCCACCCCGAATAGGAATAAACAATGCAGCAGTAAATATAATAATTAATAAAGTAATATAATTGTTCCTTAAGATATTCACGATCTTTTTAGAAATCCAAAAATGATATAAACAATAAAATGATATTGATAAATTAGTAAAAATAAAAAATAAAAAAATCAATCTAAGATTTGTTATTGATGCAACAGCAGCATTAGGACTTTTCAAGTATTGAAACACTCCTGCATCAATTCTAAAACCCCAAGATTTATAAATTTCACCATCTGCTACAATATAAAAAAGTGAAAAAGCTAAAAATATTCCAGTGTATATATTCAGAAAATACTTTAATACTTTAGGTAAACCTAAAAAGTGGCAAATAATAAAAATAGGCATGCTGAAAAATAATATATAAGATGCAGCTGATATATCAAGTAAAAAGCCATGAATAAAAGGAGAAAACAATTCATTTAAACTATAATGTTTTGACTCACTAGAATTGACAATAAAAAAATATAACCTGGAAAACTCAAAAAACAATATCCAGAAAAAATAATATTTCAAAATCAAAATTAATATTGTTATATTTTTAGATGAAATTTTCATAAACTACCATTGATTCCAATGTAAATTTTCAGGTTTCCACTTGTCTTTTGGTTTATCTTCTCCAGTAGAATAACCTATTGGAATAACATTAAGAGGAATAATATTTTCAGGTAATTTTAATTCTTCAATTACAGGTTTCATTCTGTCTTCGTATGGATATACAGCCGTCCAAACAGCTCCTAATCCTAAAGATTCAACAGCAAGCAAAATATTTTGAGACGCTGCACTGCAATCCTGCACCCAGTATGCTTGATCAACATCTGTAGCTGCTTTTGATAGATCTCCGCATACAACAATTGCAGCACTTGCAGTTTTAAGCATTTTTGCATAAGGTAATAAATCTGCAAGTTTATCAAGGCGTTCTCTTTCCGTAATAACTATAAATGCCCATGGTTGCAAATTTCTTGCACTCGGAGCTGCCATTCCAGCTTTTACTATTGTTTCAAGTTGTTCTTTATTAACTTGTTCTCCCGTAAAATGTCTAACGGATTTTCTACTGTGAATTACATCAAGAGTGTTATTGCTCATAATTACATTTTTTTTAGTAACAGTATCATTAACATTTGTTTTGGTTGATGGTTTTAAGAAATTAAAATATATCATGACAATAAGAGACAAAGCTAAAATAATATTCAATAATGTTTGCAAGCTCATTTTCTTTTCTTTATTATTTGCATTAGCTCTTAACATAGATAAGAAAGCTCCGGTAGGACAAAAAAATCTGCACCAAGGCTTATCAATAATTACAGATAAAAATAAAAACAATACGGCTAAAACTAAAGTTGTTAAAGAAGCAAATTGAAACTTAAAGGCTCCAAATGGTTCAAAATCTTCTAAAACAATATCTGTTCCCACAACAATAAGTATCATAATAACAAATAAGAAAACATAACGTAAAGACTTTAAAATACGTCGCAAACCTCTATCAATTTGTATTTTATTTTTTGTGATTTTTCCTGCTAATTCCTGAACAGCTCCGTAAGGACAAACAAAATTACAATAAAAAGACCTGTTTGTAATCAAAGGTAATAATATTGATAAAAACAATACTATAAAAATAAATACCTGGAATTTAATATTTATCCCACTAATTAACCAATTGTGCAACAGAGCCATACTTAAAAACTTTCCTTGCCAAAAACCCAATATCCCAACCAATCCAAGCAAAAGGAATATTCTTAAATTTGACATTTTTTGAGAAAAAACAAAACTTAAAACTGCAAATACAAGGATTATAAAAGATAAAATCAAACCCAAAAAGTTTACCCAATCAGTTTTCTTTTGTTTTTCTTCACAAGCTGCATAAGCTGACACTCTTTTATTAAACGATTCTATTACTGCTGAACTACTCATGGTAGAACCACTTACTGCATCAACCTTTTTTTCTAAAGCTTCATTTAAGGTTAATCCATTCCACGAATCAAAAAAACCAGATTTTTTTAGATTTTCTATCCAGGATGGAGTTTCATTATTATCAAATAAATGCAAAGCTTTTATTTTATTAGCTTCGTCAAGCAATATGGCAAATGGAACAGGTCCACCAAAGCCTGAAATTTCATCACACATTGGCGAAGTAAAAATGACTCTGCCTATTTCTTTATCATCTGAATTGTAAATGTAATAACAATCAACCAATGTATCATATTTAAAATGATCAAAAGCGTTATAATAATCAGGAAAAAAAGATGTTTTAGAATCAAGTATTATTGTTTTTTCATTTTCATCTTTTTGTTCAAATAAAGAATAATTAAAAATCTTTCCTGAACTTATTACAACAACTGCCAATCCAGATAGAAGAACAAATATTTTCAATAACTTTTTGTAACTCATATAATTAATTTTATATTTAAATTATGAAAATGCAATTTTTTTTATCAAAGTCATATTTAACTTTTTTCCAGTCAGAAATTTTTTTTGTTTTAATAAATTCATCCTCCGCTGTTATATTTGCTGCGACACAAAGATAAGTATTTGAATTTAAAACACTCAACAATTCAGCAAAAAGTTTATTATTTCTAAATGGTGTTTCCATAAAAATCTGTGTCTGATTTTCGTACTTGGATCTTTGTTCGAGTTGTTTAATCTTTTTGTACCTTTCTGTTTTATCCATCGGTAGATATCCATTAAATGCAAAATTCTGACCATTAAACCCCGAGGACATCAAAGCCATAAATATTGATGACGGACCACACAATGGAACAATACGAATATCTTTTTGATGTGCGATTTTTACAATAATATTTCCTGGATCTGCAATACATGGCAAGCCTGCTTCACTTATCAAACCAACAGATTCACCATTTTCGCAAGGAATAAGATATTCGCTTAGTTCTTCATCTTTTGTATGTTTATTTAACTCGAAAAATTCAATCTGATTAACATCAATATTTTTATCTATGCTTTTCAAAAACCGACGTGTGGTACGAATATCTTCGCAAATAAAAATTTTCAAAGTCCTGATAATTTCTACATTAAATTCCGGAATAACTCTGGAAACAGAATTTTTCGAAATAAGGTTTGGGATTAGATATAAAATCGATTTACTCCTATTATCCATACTAAATTTTAAATAATCAAGCAAAAATCATTATTATTTTTGGTTTTTAAAACTATTTTTGCAGAAAAATTAAAGTGGAAGTAATAATTTTAGGTACAGGTACATCACAAGGCGTTCCGGTAATTGGTTGTAAATGTGAGGTTTGTACTTCAAAAAATCCTCATGATAACAGACTTCGATCATCAGTTCTAATTAAGATAGAAGGAATAAATATTTTAATTGACTCCGGTCCTGACTTCAGGCAACAAATGTTAAGACAAAATATTGACAGGCTCGATGCTATTATTTTTACTCACGAACATAAAGATCACATAGGAGGATTGGACGATGTCAGAGCTTTTAATTTTTTGACAAAAAAGCCTATGGAAATTTATGCTGAAAAAAGAGTTCAAGAAGCTTTAAGACGTGAATATGCTTATGTTTTTTCGGATAATAACTACCCCGGAATACCGAGGCTTAATCTTAATACAATTGATGAAATTCCTTTCTATATTCAAAACATTAAAATTACAACTATAAGAGTAATGCACTATAATCTACCAATATTTGGTTTCAGAATCGGAGATTTTACCTATATCACAGATGCTAATTATATATCAGAAGACGAACTTCAAAAAATATTTGGTACGAAAATATTGATTATAAATGCATTAAGAAAGGAAAAACATCTCTCCCATTATTCTCTTGAAGAAGCACTTGAAATTGTAAAAATTGTATCGCCCCGAAAAGCCTTCCTCACTCACATAAGTCACAACATGGGGCTTCACGATAAAATCAACACTCAACTGCCCGAGAATGTTTCTTTGGCATACGATGGACATGTTATAAAAATTTAATTTAAAACTTATGATTGGCGATATTATTTTTGGAGTTTTTTTAGTCGTGTTTCCTTACCTTATTTTACGCAGCACTTTAAAATATAGTTTTTTGGATAAGATTGGAGCTGTGGTCTTGTGTTTTATTTCCGGACTTTTTTTAAGTTTTATTGGTTTAATATCCGAAAACGGAGCTATAATTCAGGAAACCATTATGAATTTAAGTGTTCTGATAGCTTTACCTTTATTACTGTTCGGCAGAGATGTAAAACAATTTAAAAACCTTGCAGGAAAAACAATTTTATCGCTTTTTCTTGGGCTACTAAGTTTAGTAATTATTTTGGTTATAGCAAAACTCATCTGGCAAAACAAAATTGATGACTTTTCGAAACTTAGCGGATTGTTGGTAGGCTTATATACAGGAGGAACTCCCAATCTCGCTGCATTACAAGTAGCTTTGGAAGTTGATCCAGCAACATATTTAATAGTTAATACTTATGACTTATTTTTTGGAGCTATTTATTTGTTATTCATGATGACTTTTGGAAAAGTATTATTTAGATTTATTTTACCGAAATTTAAAAAATCGCTAGACAATAAAGAATTTGAAGAAATAGAATATAATGAAAGAGCAAAAGATCCTTTTTCCTTCAAAAATCTTAAAACGACAACTAAAAGTCTTTTTCTTTCATTATTTATTGCAACTTTTAGTGCCGTAATTTCATTTTTAATTACCGGTAAATTATCTATGTTGCTTTTAATTTTAGTTCTCACTAGTTTGAGCCTATTTGCCGGTACACGTAAAAGCGTGAAAAAACTCGATAAATCATTTGATTTAGGAATGTACTTTATTCTTGTTTTTAGTATAGCATTAGCATCAATGGTTAGAACTGAAATGTTTTATAATCTGAATCAATATATTTTCTTTTTTGTTGGATTCACTGTTTTAGGAACTTTCTTTTTGCATGCTATATTTTCCTCCATTTTTAGAATTGATAGAGATACAACCTTCGTAACATCTACAGCTTTAATATGTTCTCCACCTTTTGTACCAATGATAGCAAATTCTTTAAACAACAAAGAAATTATTCTCCCGGGCATAAGTGTAGGATTAATTGGATATGCAATAGGAAATTATCTTGGAGTAACAATTTTTTGGATATTTGAAAACATACTTTAATTTTGGGTCTATTATTAAATAATTTAAATTTTAAATTTATGAAAAAAATAGTTTTATTTTTGATTGTTCCTTTATTTACACTTGGACTCTTTGCTCAAGACGAAGAGTCTAAAAAAGAAGGATATGTTTTTACAATGGTTAAAGAGGTAAAAACCACTCCGGTAAAAGATCAATACAGAGCCGGAACTTGCTGGAGCTATAGTGGAATTGCTTTTATTGAAGCAGAACTTTTGAGAATGGGAAAATCCGAATTTGATCTCGCTGAACTTTACGTTGTAAGAAAGGCTTATGAAGAAAAAGCCGAAAAATACATCAGAATGCACGGTACAATAAACATGGGAGCTGGCGGATCTTTCCACGATGTTTTTGATGTTATGAAAAAATATGGTATTGTTCCTGAAGATGTTTATAAAGGCTTAAATTACGGAGAAGATAATCATGTTCACGGCGAACTTGATGCTGTTTTAAAAGCTTTTGTTGATGCTGTTAAAGAAAATCCAAACAAAAAATTATCTACTGCCTGGAAAAGAGCTGTAAATGCAATTCTTGATGAATATCTCGGAAAAGAGCCCGAAAAATTTACATACAAAGGCGTTGAATATACACCTCAATCTTTTGCTAAGTTTCTTGAAATTAACACAGATGATTATATAAATATTACTTCATATACTCATCATCCATTTTACACCCAATTCATTCTCGAAATTCCGGATAACTGGGCATGGGGCACTTCTTATAACCTACCACTCGACGAGATGATGCAAGTTATTGACAATGCCATAAATAACGGATATACTGTTTGTTGGGGAGCAGATGTAAGCGAAAAAGGATTTAAATGGACAAAAGGAATTGCAGTTGTACCAGCAGAAGATCGTCCCGACCTTGATGGACTGGAAAGAGCAAGATGGGAAAAACTCACCCAAAAAGAAAAAGATAATCTGCTTTATTCTTTAGATAAACCTATGCCGGAAAAAACAATTACCCAAGAAATCAGACAAATTGCATTTGATAATTACCAAACTACCGACGACCACGGAATGTTAATTTCTGGTATTGCCAAAGACCAAAATGGAACTAAATACTATTATGTAAAAAATTCATGGAATACAACTAATGATTATAACGGATTCTTTTATGCTTCAGAAGCTTATGTTAGATATAAAACAATGAATATTGTTGTTCATAAAGATGCTATTCCAAAAGATATTCGTAAAAAATTAAATATTAAATAAGAATATCATTAGTAATAAAATAAAAAGGCTGCCTAATAATAGACAGCCTTTTTTATTCTATTATAATTATTGTTTAATTATTTTTTGAATAAAAACTTTGTTGCCTGAATACAATTTCATAATATATGTTCCGGAAGTAAATCCTGACAAATCAATTTTATTATTAAGACAAACACTTTCAAAAACTTTTTGTCCGGAAATATTAAATAATTCGAATTTCAAAACATTTCCGGATTCAATGTATAAAACATCATTTACAGGAACTGGATAAACATTGATTTGCTGATTGCTTTGTATTGAAACTATAACTGGATCCAATATTGTTACCGTTATATAAGCTTTTAAATTGTTTGGATTTAGTATTCCAGATACTAATTCAAGATCTCCTTCTAAAATATATTCTCCGGGAATATCCCCATTAGATGGATATGGCCCTTGATTCCATACAACATTCAATAGTTCATTTGAGTTATCATCCAAAGTAACCCATGCTTGCTGAGGTAATGGCAATTGGTTGAACAAAGTTCCGTAATCAACATATATTGGATTATAATCTCCCACTGATATAATATTTTTTACTTGTTCTTCAAGTATTGTTACGGTTATATAAGCTTTTAAATTGTTAGGATTTAGTATTCCAGATACTAATTCAAGATCTCCTTCTAAAATATATTCTCCGGGAATATCCCCATTAGATGGATATGGCCCTTGATTCCATACAACATTCAATAGTTCATTTGAGTTATCATCCAAAGTAACCCATGCTTGTTCAGGTAATGGTAATTGGCTGAACAAAGTCCCGTAACTAACATATATTGGATTAAAATCTCCTACTGATATAATTTCTTGACTTTGTGGATATTCAAAATATAAATTATCTACAAAAATTGCGCTATTAGTGGCAAAAGTTTCACCACTCACCAAATCAGCAGCAGCAATAATAATATTCATAGAGTCAGGAACTTCGTTTGAAGTCCAATTTATTATAATTTCAAACTCTGTCCAATTATTAACAGTATTTGGAAAATACATTACACTAAAACCTATAGTATCTCGAGTATTGGTTTGATAATTCCATTTGGATAATCCAATCCCAATCATTGGAGTATTACCACCTAAAGGAGTAGATTTATAATAACCTTTTAATGAATAAGGTCTGTAGGGAAATGGTTTTCCGCCAACAATATTTCCGGTTTGATTAACAATATCTAGCACAAAATCACCAAGTGTTAAAATTCCTGGCATTGTAACATTTCCTACAGGAAAAATATACTTTGTATCATTTTTAACTTTTGCAGCATAAGAACCAGAAAAAGCTACACTTTCTTTAGTTACAGTACTAAAATTTGTTCCCATAACAGATTCATTAGATGTATCCCATTGGTCGGGAGTATTACCTGTCCATAATTCAAAATCTCCGTTAGGAACTTGCTGAGAATAAGCAAAAAAGTAAAACAATAGCAATAATAAAATAATGTAAAAACGTTTTATATTTTTCTAATTTAGGGTTAATAATACAAATTTAATTAATATAAATTTAAATATTACAATCTTTTATAAATTTTTTATTAACAAATTACTGTGATTAAAGGTCTTCTTTTTGTTTGTTAAGTAATTTTATTTCTTTGATAATCATTGTTTTATCAACAGCTTTGCACATGTCGTAAATAGTTAGCAAAGAAATACTAACAGCCGTTAAAGCTTCCATTTCAACTCCGGTTTGTCCTATGCAAGCTACTGAAGAAATAACTTTAATCCCATCATCCTGAATTTCAGCTTTAACATCAACCTTAGTAAGATTCAAATTATGACAAAGCGGGATTAATTCAGGTGTTCGTTTTGCAGCCATAATACCGGCAATTTCGGCAATTGAAATCACATCCCCTTTTTTAACAAGATTTTTCTTTACTATATCCAGAGTTTCGGTAGCAAGACTAATAAATCCTTCGGCAACTGCAGTTCTCTTTTGATTTGTTTTATTACTAACATCAACCATATTTGCTTTGCCGTTATTATCAATATGTGACAATTCATTCATGAAATTTAACCCCCGATGTTATAAAAATTATTGTTAAAACATACAATTCCCTTTTCAGGTTTGTTTGAGATTGCAGATAATATTGCTTTTTCAGCACCTAAATTCCGGACACTGAAAGCTATGTCGGAAAATAAGCAAGGTTTTATAAAACCATCTGCTGTTAGCCTCAAACGATTGCAAGACGCACAATCCCCTCCGGAACCACCTTCTACAACCGAGAAATTTCCGCTTCGTAAATTCATTTGCGAAATAAACCTAATTTGATATCCGTTATTATTTGCAAATTCTTTTAGTTTGTTTTTTTTCTCAAGATCATTTGGGTCAAAAACTACTGCATTTATTTTTATAGGATCAAACCCTGAATTCTTGGCAGCTTCTAATCCTTGAAAAACATCATTTATATTGCCACCTCTTGTTATTTGAGAATATTCAAAAGGATCTAATGTGTCGAGACTCACATTTATTCGCATTAAACCGGCATTTTTTAAATCTGCAGCAAATTTTTTAAGTAATATGCCGTTTGTTGTAATTGCCAAATCATTTACTTCTTCAATTTCAGCAATTTGCTTAACCAATTCGACTATCCCTTTTCGAACAAGAGGCTCTCCACCTGTGATTCTTACTTTTGTAATTCCAAACGAAACAGCAGTCTTAACAACCTCCACAATTTCGTCAAAAGATAATATATCATCATGACTTAATAATTTTACTCCTTCCGGAGGCATGCAATAAACGCAACGCAGATTACATCTGTCAGTAACTGAAATTCTTAGATAAGAGATATTTCTTTTATATGAGTCTAACATTTACAAAATCTCCGTCATTTAAATTATAAACATCTTCTTCCATTGCAATAATTCCAAAAGCATCAATATAGGAATTCAAATGAGCCGAGCCGTGATATTTTATAGGACTAACAGTTTTATCACTGTTTAGAATAACCGGATAGAATGATTTTCGTTGAGCTTTTTTCCTCGTTAATCCTCCGGCTAATTTAAACGGAAATTCATTAGCCCGAAAATTATGGTTCATAATTTTATAAATAAGAGGTTTAACAATAGTTTCAAAAATAACAAATCCCGATACAGGATTACCTGGCATACCAAAGACGAATTTATTAACTGAGGAAGCAAAAACCAGAGGCCTTCCGGGTTGAGCAGCAACGCTGTCAAAATGTACTTTCAATCCAGTATTTTTTATTGTCGGTGCAACAAAATCATAATCTCCCATTGAAACTCCACCTGTAATTATGCAAATATCATTATCCTCAATTGCATTTTTAATAATATTCTCAATTTCTGATGCAGAATCATTAATTATACCGTAATATTTTGGTCGTACTCCGATTTTTTTGATATTTGCAATAAGTTGATAAGCGTTAGAATTAAAAATTTTCCCCGAAGTTAAAACATTTCCTGGTTCAAGAATTTCGTCACCAGTAACAATAAGGCCAATTTCAGGAAATTTATGAACTTTAACTTCATTAAAACCTAAACTTGCAATTACCCCTGCAATTGGAGGAGTAATAAGAGTACCAGCTTTCAACAATTTATCGCCAATCTTAATATCTTCACCAATAGGAGAAATATTTTCAGAAGATTTTTGATTGAGAACTTTTATAAAATTATCAAACACTTCAACTTCTTCAACAGGGACAACTATATCAGCTGAATCAGGAACTTTTGCTCCTGTCATTATTTTTACGGATTGTTCCGCTCCTATATCAACTATATCATCATCTCCAGCTTTAATCTCTCCTACAATAAATATAGATTTATTCAAATCTTCTTTTCGGCACGCAAAACCGTCCACCATACTCTTCCGAAAAGGAGGCATATTAATCTCAGAATAAATATTTTCAGCTAAAATTCTGCCATAAACATCAGAGATTTTTATTTTTTCAATATCAGTTCTAAAAACTTGATCCAATACAATTTTTAACGCTTCAGAATGTTTGATCATATTTTTTTTTTTTGCAAATTTAACTATAATATTAAAACTCGAAAAGAAAGTTTTTTACGACAAAATTTATGTTTATAAATTATATTATGCAACATAATTTTTAATTTTTAATACTAAAAGATTGATTTACTGCATATTATAAATTTTATTATTTATAATTAGTCTATCTTAAAATTTTAAAAAATGACTTTTATCAGGTTTTAAAAAACTGAATAAAAATAAATTTTGAGCGATAAAAAGAATAAGCATTGAAATATTCTATTGTGATTTTATTAACATTGTGAAGATTTTAACAAATAATAACTAAAACGAAAGAAAAATGACAGATGTAAATTTAATTATTAACGAGCAAATTGAAAAATATGGCAGAGAAAGACAAGCTCTTATGCCTATTTTGCAAAAAATTGTTGCAGACAAGAATTACATTACCGAAGATGAGCTAGCATTGGTAGCAGAAGCGTTGGATTTATCAGCAGCAGATGTTTACGGCACAGCAACATTTTACACATTTTTGGACGTAGTTCCAAGAGGTAAGTATGTAATCAGGGTTTGTAAAACAATTTCATGCCACATGTCTGGTAAGGATGAAATTATCAAAACTTTAGAAAAAACATTAGGTATAAAACTTGGCGAAACAACACCGGACAGAAAATTCACATTATTGCAAGCGAATTGCATGGGTTGGTGTCATAAAGGTCCGGTTATGTTAATAAATGATGAAGTATATCCAGAATTAACACCGGAAAAAGCAATAGCAATTGTTCAGGAGTATATTGCTAAGTAGTTGTTTAAAAAATGTTTAAAAATTTAAAATTCTAAAGATGGAAAAAAATAGAATATCGAAAGTTGACCTCATATTTGAAAATGACGGTACCTTAGTAAATACCGTTCTTGATAAGGTAAAGAAAATGAATCCTGATGACATCATAATGGAAATGATAGATTCAGGTTTAAAAGGTCGCGGAGGAGCAGGATTCCCTACCGGATTAAAATGGAAATTCACAAAAGCTGAAAACTCCTACGATAAATATGTAGTGTGTAATGCTGATGAAGGAGAACCCGGAACTTTCAAAGACAGAGAAATCCTCGACAGAGTACCTGAAAAAGTTTTCACCGGTATGGCAGTTGCAGGATATGCGATTGGTGCAAGAAAAGGATATATGTACCTCCGAGCAGAATATAATTTTCTATTGAAAGGTTTAATTAAAAAGGTAGAAGAATTTAATAAATTATTGAAAGATAAAGGTTTTGATTTTAACATTGAAATTCGTTCCGGAGCAGGAGCTTATATCTGCGGCGAAGAAAGTGCTTTATTCGAGTCAATAGAAGGAAAACGCGGAGAACCTCGTAATAAACCACCATATCCGACAGTAGCAGGTTTATTCAACAAACCAACAAGCATCAATAATGTTGAAACTTTGGTTTATGCAACCGTTATAATGAAATACGGGGCAGAAAAATTCAAAGAAATGGGAACAAAAGACAGCCGCGGTTCGAAAGTGTTCTCAATTTCAGGTGATACACCAAATGCTGGAATTTACGAACTCGAACTTGGTATGACTGTTGCTGCTTTTGTTGATGAATTTGGAGATGGAGATACTAAAGCCGTTCAGGTTGGAGGAGCATCAGGAATTTGTGTGCCACGTAAAAAATTCAACGATATGATTATCGGATACGAAGGCGTACCAACCGGTGGGTCAATGATGCTTTTCAACTCTTCTCGTTCTATGTACAATGTTCTTAAAGATTACCTCGAATTTTTCGCTGAAGAATCTTGTGGACAATGCACTCCATGTAGAGTTGGTTGTCAGCAATTATTAAGAGGTATCGAAGCTGTTAAGAAAGGCGAAAAAGATCCTTCCTACCTCGAGACTTTAAAGAAACTGGCTCAAACAATGAAAATATCTGCAAAATGCGGATTAGGACAATCTGTGGCAAATCCTTTTATTTCAATTGTTGACAATTTCAGAGAAGAAATCATTTATTAATAACTTTAAAGATAATAAAAATGGCTAAGTATAACGTAAACCTTAAAATAAATAACATACCTATTACGGTAGAAGAAGGCACAACAGTTTTAGAAGCTGCCAGAAAATTAAATTTTCGTATTCCAACATTGTGTCAACATCCGGATTTATGCGTTGCAGGTAATTGCCGCGTTTGTGTTGTTGAACAAAAAGGAGCAAAAACACTTGTTGCCTCTTGTGCAATGCCTGTTTCGGAAGGAATGGAAATTTTCACAAACAGTGAAAAAGTAAGAACAGCTCGTAAACACATCATTGAGCTTTTACTTTCCGAACACAATACAGAATGCACAAGTTGCTACAAAAACGGAAAATGTGAATTACAATCACTGGCTAATGAATATCTCGTAAACGAAAAAGATTTTATTAAATTAGTTTACGATAAAAAATACACAATTGATGACTTTTCTCCATCTATTATTAAAGATGACAGCAAATGTATCCGTTGCCAACGTTGTGTTCGCACTTGTACATCGATGCAATATGTGAGCGCATTAGCTGTTGCATACAAAGGTGAACATCAAAAGATTTCTACATTCTTCGAAAAGCCAATGAATTCCGTTGTTTGTACGAACTGTGGTCAGTGTGTTAATAGATGTCCGACCGGAGCTTTGGTTGAAAAGAATTATATAGATCAGGTATGGGATGCTATCAATGATCCTGAAGTTCATGTTGTTTGCCAAACTGCTCCTGCTGTTAGAGTTGGTTTAGGGGAAGATTTAGGATTAACTCCAGGTAACAGAGTAACAGGTAAAATGGTTGCTGCATTAAAACGTCTTGGATTTGATTCAGTTTTGGATACAGATTTTACAGCAGACCTAACTATTTTAGAAGAAGGAACCGAGTTATTGACCAGACTTAAAAAAGCTTTGGTAGAAAAAGACGAAACTATTGCTCTCCCAATGATGACTTCATGTTCTCCTGGATGGATCAAATTTATTGAACATAAATTTTCTAACCTACTTCCAAATCTCTCAACATGTAAATCTCCCCAACAAATGTTTGGAGCTTTAGCAAAAACTTTCTATGCTCAGAAAAAAGGTTGGAGAGCCGATAAAGTTGTTTCTGTATCAATAATGCCATGTACAGCTAAAAAATACGAAGCTAATCGTCCGGAAATGAGAGACAGCGGTTTTAAAGATGTTGATTACGTTCTCACAACCCGCGAACTTGCAATGATGATTCGTCAGGCAGGTATTAATTTTGATGAATTACCAGAAGAAAAATACGATTCAATCATGGGAACATCATCAGGTGCTGCTGTAATTTTCGGCGCAACCGGTGGTGTTATGGAAGCTGCACTCAGAACTGCTTACGAAATAGTTACAGGTCGTGAAGTACCATTCAAAAACCTCGATATTACTCCTGTGCGTGGTTTGGAAGGTATAAAAGAAACTACCATAAAATTAGAAAATTGCAAACCAGAATGGGGATTCCTCGAAGGTGCTGAACTTAAATGCGCTATTGCTCACGGATTAGCAAATGCAAACAAGTTGATAACTGCTGTTGCTAATGGTACAGTTTCGTATCATTTCATCGAAATTATGGCTTGTCCGGGTGGTTGTCTTGGTGGTGGAGGACAACCTATACCAACCAACGAAGAAATTCGCAGAAAACGTATGGAAGCAATTTACGAAGAAGATGCTAACATGCCAATACGTAAATCTCACGAAAATCCTGAAGTGTTGCAACTTTATGAAGAATTCCTAGGCACACCAAATAGCCATAAAGCTCATGAATTACTTCACACTCATTATACAAAACGTAAGAGATACTAAAAAAAAGCCTGCAAAGCAGGCTTTTTTTTTTATAAAAATTTTTTTCATTCCTCTATAGGTTATTAAAAATATGATATATATTTGTATGAAAATAAAATCTAATAATTATGAAAAATGAACCACAAGTAAAAGGAAAAGGCTGTTTAGCATTTACTATTTTCGGATTACCGTTATTAATTGGATTAATAATTTTTGTTTTGTGGGCAGGTTTTTATGCTTTTAGAACATATAACAAGTGCGTTGAAAGAAATGAGGCTGTTAAAAATGCATGGTCTAATGTAGAAAATGCTTACCAAAAAAGACTTGACTTGATCCCAAACATCGTGGCAACCGTAAAGGGCTATGCTGAACACGAACAGGAAACATTTATTGCAGTTACTGAAGCAAGAAGTAAAGCATCATCAATAAACCTAACAGTGGAGGACCTTACTGAAGAAAATCTTGCAAAATTTGAAGCTGCACAAGAAGAACTTAATAGTGCCATAAGCAGATTACTTGTAACTGTCGAAAACTATCCGGAGCTAAAAGCAAACCAGAATTTTATAGATCTGCAAAATGAACTTAAAGTTATTGAAGCTGAAATTATAAGCAGAAGAGATTTATTTAATAATACCGTTAAAGACTACAATGTTTTTGTACTGAAATTTCCAAGAAATATTTTTGCAAAAATGTTTGGGTTTAGGGAAAAATCATACTTCAAAGCAAAACCTGGAGCCGAAAATGCTCCGGAAGTGAAATTTTAGAAGCAACTTTAATTATTTTTTAGTAAAAATTAATCCCAGGTGGTTTAGCCTAATTGAACCATTTGTAAATTCGGCTAAGCCTGAACTCTAAGAATGACGACTACGATCTATCATATTTACTCCCGTGGATTTAATTAAGTTTAAGTCTCTAGTCCAATAATACCGGGTTGATTGAAAAAAAAGTTTCAAAACAAGTAACAGATCTGTTGCAATTTAGCGATAAAAATTCATACTGTTCAACAAATTTGCCACTCCCTCATTTTCACTTGAAGGGATTATATTATATCTTTGTAACAATTCATAAGGAGCATTTGCAACAACGTAAGCATTTTGGAATTTTACATATTCCAACATATCATAATCATAATAATCATTACCAACCGCAACAATATTTTCGAGCGGAATATCATGTTTTATTCTCAATAATTCAAGTCCATAAGCCTTTGAAACATGTTTAGGAAATATTTCAATCCATAAAGATTTATGGTCTATCGGGCTTGTTGCTTTTGTAACTTTAAAATTTCCAAAGTTTTCTTTTACGAATTGAAAATGATCTGTTCCTTCATTACAAATAATAACAAATTGCGAAGCAAGTTTAGGTATTGTCTTAGCCGGTGTGATTCCATTTGTTTTATAATAATTTATTCTGGCTTCAAAATCAGAATTATAATTACCGGAACTTGATTGATAAAAAATATGATTATAAGGCACAGGATATTGTACCATAAAATCAAAATTATTCGATTTTAGAGTATTATATATTTCCAGAGTTTGGGATTTACTAAAATGATTTTCTGCAATTATATTTTTTGTTTTCCAATCCATCACTCCTACTCCTCCAGAAAAAATCAGATAATCAATAGGAAAATTCTTATCAACAATAGTTAAAAAAGAAAACAAAGATCTTCCGGTGGCAATTACTCTCAATATATTAGAGTTTTGTATATTTTGTAACCCATCAATTATGCTTTGTGGAATTACTCCTTGTTTTGTAGTAATCGTACCGTCGAAATCTGAAGCTAAAATGTGTGTTTTTTTATTGATATGCTTCACCTTTTTTTAATTTGGATAATCTGATTACAAGTTTTAACTGATCGTCGAAGTAATAATTTTCAAAATCTTTAAGAATCCCTTTGAATAAATTACCTAGTTTTCTATTTGTTACAACAATGATAAACCCTATATTTTCTTCATAAAACCACACAGGAACTAAATATAGGTATGATTTTTTCTCTAAAGGTTTTATTGTTCCTAAAAATTTTGGATTTTCGGAATCGGCGGCTATTCTGAATAATTTTTCTTTATTTGGCAGGAAATCCTCATTTAAATCATCGCTTAAATATAAAGCATCGAATTCTCTAACTCCAATACCGGCATATTCAATATCAAAGAAAATATAATCAAAATGTTTGATCAAAAATGAAATCACTTCTTTTGAAAACTTTTCAACATTGTCAATTTCTCCCAAAGCAATTTTGTTTCTGATATTATCAAAATTTCTGTTCAATCTTTCAGGTAAAAATACTATCAAATAAGAATATGCACCCAAAAGAACAAATATAATCAAGAATAAAATTATCACAATAATATCAACAGAGTAAGGGACTTTCATCCTTGTAAATAATGACCACACCGGAATCATTAAGGCCAAACATAAAGCTATATAAAAAATTAAAACAAGAATACGTTGAATACGGCTTAACTTTTTGAAGGTCTCCATAACTTTTTATTTCTGTTACAAATTTAAAAATTAATTATTATGTTTTTAAAATATATTTCTCAAACTAATATGCGTCAACAAAATCAGTTACAAATCTAATCATATCTTCAAAAACAGCAAAAGTACAATTATCGTAAGTATCTTGTGGCTGGTGGTAAGTTGAATTATCTCCATCGGTATAGAAAAACAGAGCTTTAACACCTTTTTCATGAAAAGAAGCGTGATCGCTACCATAAGATAATCCAGTTGTATAAAACGTATCAAAATATTTATTTTTATTATTTAATTCTGTCATTAGAACATTAATATCATTATGTAACTTGGCATTCATCACATAAACTCCTTTATCACCTGTTCCAACCATATCAAAATTTAGTAATACCTTTATTTTTGAAATTTCAAAAGGTAAATTTTCTGCCATATATTGAGAACCTAATAAACCGGCCTCTTCAGCAGCAAAAAGAGCAAATACCATAGTATATTTTGGGGGACTCATTTTTTTGTAAGATCTTGCCAAACTTAGGACCATTGCAACGCCGCTGGCATTATCATTAGCTCCAGGAAAAATTACATCTCCATACATTCCTAAATGGTCGTAATGTGCAGTTATCATTATTATACTGTCTGATTTTCCGGGAATATAACCTATTAAATTTGCAGTTGTATAATTTTCCACGAAACTATTCTGTATTTTAATGTAAACAGAGTCACTCCCATAATTAATTTTATCCGAGCTTAACTGAACATGTACAAAATCTTTAATCTTTGTTCTAACCGTAAATTTTAGACGGGCAGACTGTTCTATTATACCTGCCGCCTTAACATAATTTTTACTGAAGATTGTATTTGCAAATGCAAATAATTCAGGATTGTTTAAGCCTGTAGAATCAATACAAAGTATTCGGTCAGGATATTCTTCGGAGAGAAACTGCCTTAGTACCCATTGATTTGTTAATGTTCGTGCAGTTATCCATTCTATTTTGTATTTTTTATCTGTTTCAGGAGAACTTGGTATGACAACATAATCTTTAACAGGAACAAGTTCAATGGAATCAAACATAACTATTGTACTATTTATAAAACGATTAACACCAATCGTAAAATTTTGAAAATAGCTGTCGCCAAATTTTTTAAGCCCTATTTTTTTAAACTCTTCTGCTAAGAACGAGGCTGCAATACTATCTCCTTTATTCACATACCCTCTTCCGTAAAATTCAGGTGATGAAATTTTTTGTACAATTTTTTTGGCATAATCAATATTTTGGGAATATCCAAAATAACACAAAAAAACTAAACAACCGATAAAAAACAAATTACTTATTGCATTTTTCATATGTCAAAATTTAAAAAATTCGTATTTAAAATTTTAATTAAAACATTAATAGATTAAGAAAAGTTAAGTTTCACTAAATAATAGTTTAATGCTCCGAAGCAATTAATTATTTTTGGGATAAAATGATAATAAATTACCATAAAAATCAAAGTTTTAATTAAAAATCATTTTAGTTAATAAAATAAATTCCTCAGGGCTTAATTGTTCGGCTCTTTTATCAAAAAAATGATGATTATCATCAATGTGTTTTTTTTCGCAAAGAAGTAATTTTAATGCATTCCTAAGAGTTTTTCGCCGTTGATTAAAGGCTGTTTTCACAATCAAAAGTAAATTTTCAAATTTAACTTCCTCAATTTCATCACGATATTTGGTAAGACGAATAACAGCCGATTTTACTTTTGGTGGAGGAAAGAACACTTTCTCGCTCACAGAAAATAAGAATTCGGTTTTATAATATAGTTGTATTAAAACGCTTAAAATTCCGTACTCTTTTGAACCCTCAATTGAACAAATCCTTTCAGCAACTTCTTTTTGCAGCATACAAACAGTTTCTTCGATAAGAGTTCTATTTTCCAGAATCTTAAAGAAAATTTGTGAAGAAATATTGTATGGGAAGTTTCCGATAACACAGAATTTATTGTTATTTACAACACGGATGATGTCTAATTTTAGAAAATCTGCATTATACAACTCGAAACTACCATCAGGAAAGCTCGTTTTCAAAAAATCAACAGATTCTTCGTCAATTTCAATTAAAATTAACGGATAACTTTTACCAACAAGAAATTTTGTCAAAACTCCCGTACCCGGACCAATTTCCATTACCGGTAGATTATTTAGATTTTTTAAAGATTTTGCAATTTTTTCGGCAATATTTTTATCCTTCAAAAAATGCTGTCCGAGATATTTTTTTGGTTTTACCATTAAAAATAACTTATAAATAATTTACAAATATCTATATTTGCACAAAAGAAACGAAAAATCGTGAAACAAAAAATAAAAAATATTCTTAAAGTTTTTGTTTTTGCAAGTATTGGAATAATCCTATTTTATTTGGTTTATAAAGATTTTGATTTCAATTTGATTATTAAAGAAATTTCTGTACTCAACTGGTTTTGGATTATTTTGATGTTGCTAATAGGTTTAATTTCTCATATTGCAAGAACAATCAGATGGCAAATGATGCTTGATGACGAAAAATACAAAAGCCGTTTTTCAATTACATTCCTCGCAATATTAAATGGTTATTTTGCCAATATTGCCATTCCGCGTTTAGGCGAAGTAACAAGATGTGCCATAGTTTCTAAATACGATAAAATGAGTTTTTCGAAAGTTTTAGGAACTATGGTGAGTGAACGGGTTATTGATGTTGTGGTACTACTGCTATTCACAATATTAGCTGTTTCATTGCAGTATCCTCAATTATTGAGTTTTGTAGAATCTACTCCCGGACTTGCGAAAAATATGAAGTTTCTCATTTCTCCTTATTTCTGGATATTTCTAATTTTTATCTTTTTTGCAGCAATATTATTTTTTTATTTTTTAATCAAAGGCAGGTTTAATAGATATTCTATTGCTCTTAAAGTTTTAAAGTTTTTCAAAGGATTTTGGTCGGGTATAATTTCGTTAAAAAATTTAAAACGTCCCATTTATTATGTGTTTTTAAGCCTTTTCATCTGGGCTTGTTATTTTTTGATGATGTATGTTGGATTTTTTGCATTTCCGGGCTTAAGTCATTTATCCATCGAAGCAGCATTATTCTTGTTTGTTGCCGGAAGCTTTGGAATGGTTGCTCCGGCTCCTAATGGTATGGGAGCCTATCATTTTATGATTATTCAGAGTCTTACAATTTATGGTATCGAATACTCATCAGCTGCAAGTTTTGCATTCATATATCATACAATTATGACAATAGAACTAATCTTGTTAGGATTAATTTCGTTCATCCTCTTACCTTTATTCAAGGAAAAAAAATGATATGCAAAACAAACAAAAAAAAATTATTTCACTTACAGTAAAATTATTGATTATTGCAATCTCATGGGCATATCTTATTTATATAATTTACAAAGATTTTAAAAACCTCAATTTTTACCTCACCTTTAATATAGATATTTTACAAACATCATTTTTTGTTTCTGTTATATTTTTAATGCCTATTAACTGGGCTCTTGAAAGTTTAAAATGGAAATATTTAATTTCAGAAATAGAAAAAGTATCATTTTTTAAATCTTTTAAGGCTGTATGGACAGGTGTGGCAGTTGGGCATTTTACTCCTAACAGAATTGGTGAATTTGGCGGCAGAATTTATTTTTTACAAAAGGATAACAGAATATTTGGTAGCTTGTTAACTCTTTATGGAGATTTTGCTCAATTTATTGTTAGTTTTTCGTCTGGTATTTTAGCATTATTTTTTTTCGTTTCAATAACGGATATCCAAAATCGTGATTATTTTGACAATAATTATTTTATATTATCATTTTCAATTGCTTTAACAGCACTTGTAATTTACATTTTCGGGGATTATTTGTTACGTTTATCAGGCAAAGTATTTTCAAAAAAATCTTTTTTTATAAAGTTTTTGAATTTTCCTAAAATTAAATTTTTAAATAAGATTCTTATTTTATTAATAGGTATTATAAGATATATCGTTTTTGTTATACAATTTTTTTTGATTCTTAAATTTTTTAATCAAAACATTAGTTTTTTTAATACTTTTATTGCCCTAGCAGGAGTATTTTTTCTAATAACCATTATTCCTAATTATTCCGTGTCTGAAATTGGATTAAGATTAAGTGCTTCAATTTTTTTCTTTAAAGAATTTGTCCCTGAAATTGAAATTATATTATTTTCTTCAATAATGATTTATATTATAAATGTTGGTATTCCAGTTATTATTGGTGGATTTTTTCTTTTAAAGCAGAAATAGCATAATTAAAATATGTAAGTTAATAAAATAAATTGTAAGAATTGCCAATCAATACAGTTAGGTTTTTAGCCACTAATTACAGAAGAATACACTAATTTTTGAAAAATTTCTTAACCTTTATTATAATGGTCCCCTTTTTTAGGACAACAAAATTAAAAATTTAACGTATAAATAATTAAAAGTTGTCTTATGGAAAGAAGTTCAAGAAAAAAGTTTAGCTCCTCTTTTAAATCAAAAGTGGCATTAGA